>Ga0209702_10003572_pt1 | contig 24242 bp, 26 predicted proteins | sample FRY01_FD_187210 | JGI IMG/M metagenome (GOLD analysis project Ga0209702, IMG submission 187210) | Freshwater microbial communities from Lake Fryxell liftoff mats and glacier meltwater in Antarctica - FRY-01 (SPAdes) (version 2) | ecosystem: Environmental > Aquatic > Freshwater > Ice > Glacier... | reverse complement strand
GAATCGCGCCATGTACGATCCCACCGCCCCCACCGACACCGACACCGACACCGATCTGCCGCTGTTAAACACAACGCCGCCCGGCCTGTACCGCCATTACAAAGGCGGCTGGTACAGCGTGATCGACACCGTGCGCTGTAGTGAAACCCTGCAAGGCACGACGCTGTACCGAGCCCTTTATGGCGGCTTCGGGCTGTGGGTGCGACCGGCAGCGATGTTCAATGAAACGGGTAAATTTGAAGGCAAACGCCAGCCCCGCTTCACCCGCCACGACCCCGGCCAGGTGGTGCTGGCCGACCTGCCCAGCGCTCACGCGCTGATCGCCCACCTGCACGGTGTTGCGCGGCAACAAGGCATCGATCTCGACACCGCCCTGCGCCCACCGCCCCCCGAGCCCACCACCTGCTGCGAGCGCGGCTGCAACGGCTGCGTGTGGGAAGGGTTTTATGGGGCGCTGGATGGGTGGCGCTGCGATGCGCTGGCCCGGCTGGCAGCAGCCCAAACACCGACCCCGTAAGGCGGGAGACGGTGCGTGCAACATGGCATCGGGTGGCATGGCCAGCCGCACAGCGACAGACGTCTCCCCCAAAACCCCCGCAATGAGACAACGCCGGCTCAGCCCGCCCCGTCCAGCGCGGTCATCACCTGCACGGCCACCAGGTCCAGGCTGGGGCGGGCAATGCCCTGTTTGTCGGTCCACACCTTGGGCGTAAGTGCGCCTGAGAGCGCGAGCGCCTGGCCGTCGCGCAGGGCCAGCAAGGCCGCGCAAGCCGCCTCGTCGAACGCGATCACGTTGACGATGAATTCCTCGTCTGCCTTGTTGCGCGCCAGCACACGCGCCACCAGGTAGGTGCGCCCGGCCTTGTCCACACGGCGCGAGACATCGCCCATCAGGCGGCCCGCAATCAAAGCGTCGATCATCGCTGCGGCCTCTCGAAACCCGATGCCACCCAGGCCTCGGCGCTGCTCGCGGTCAGCTTGAAAGTGGGCGGCACCGACACCACCGCCAGTGCCTCGTCAAACTCGTTGCTGGCGCTCAGCGTGGCGGTTGCGCCCTCTTCATCCGGCACGATGGCGAGTGCCACGCGCACGCGCCGCCCGCCCACCGTCACGCTGAGGTTTTTGTTCAGCTCGGCGTGGCGCTGCTGCTCGGAGCGGCGGATCACCTCTTTGGCGGTTTTCACCAGCGTGTTGAACGCATTGGTATCCAGTGGCTTGGGGTTTTTCTTGTCGCGGCCCATGGTCCAGGGTCCCACCAGCGCCGGCTCGGCCTCACCGTCCAGAAACATCGCCACCGCCCAGCCGTCGTCATCTTCGTTTTTCACCACGCGCGCAGTCCAGCGCTCGTCGCTCCAGACGCGGTTTTCGTGGATGGGAAACTGGGTATCTTGGGTCATGGCTGGAAACGGTGCGCGCTGGGCAGGAAGCGTGTCATGGCTTGGTTCGGGTGTTCAAGGCTCCAGCAGCTCAATCTTTGCTACCAGCCTTGAAGCGCAAACCGAAGCCAAAGCGCTCGTTCATCAGCTGGTGTGTGCTCTTGGAGCCGGCATGGTGAAAATACTCGACCAGCTTGGTGATCTGCAGCTTGCCACCGGTGTTCTCGATCATCGCAATGGCGCACATCGAGGCGTCGGTGCCATTGTCCAACCGCACTTCCACTGGCGCTTGGCCTGCCATCTCGATCGTCACCACGCCGTTGGTGGAGGCCCAGTTGGCCGCGCCTTCATAAATGAAAGTGAAAATCAGCGCGCGCTTGATCTGGTGGAACTGGTCGCCGTTGATGAACAGGGTTTCCCCGGCTGTGCTGGTGCCCGAGCGGTCATCGCCATCGAGGCTGATATAAGGCGGTTGATCAAAACTGCCCCAGCTGTTGCCCAGCGCTTGTACGCAACCGGGCTTGCCGTTCGCCAATTCGTACATGCAGCCCAGGTCCAAGTCGATGCCTGTGTTGGCGCGCGGCGCCGTACCGCCGCCACGCATCATTCGACTGAGAAAACCGTCTTTCTTCGGCGCGGCAGGCGCAGCAGCGGGCGCTGCCGACTGGTTCCAGTTCAGGTTGACGCGTGCGCGCCCAAAGCCCTGCCGCCCCCCTTTTTCCAGCGAAATTTTGTCGCCGCGTTTCTCCAGCGTGATTTTGGACAGCGAAACTTTTCTCGCTTCAGGGGCTGGTGTCGGGGCTGGGGCTGGCGTTGCAGCAGGCGCGGGTGCCGGGGTTGGGGTCGCCGCCTCGGTGCCGCCAAAATGCTGGAGCAGCGTTGACAGCCCACCATTGAAACCCTGGCCCACAGCGCCAAAGCGCCACACACCGTCGCGTTTGTAAATCTCGCCAACGATCACGGCTTTCTCGCTCTGGAAGTCCGAGCCTGAAAACGAGAACGTGGTGCTACCCAATCGCAGGCTGCTGGCGCCAAGTTTGCGCATGGTCCCCTCGCCATTGATGGAAACGGTGAACACCAGCTTGTGGATCGTCTCAGGCAGACGCGCCAAATCGGTGTTGAAGGTGGCGCTGCCCTGGCCCAGTTCCAGTGTCACGCCGCCGCCAGGACACGATTTCTGGTTAAAAAACACCATGAAACGGTCATCAGACAGCTTGCCCTCGCCATCCAGACCGAAGCAGCTGATGTCTGTGTCCATACCTTGCGCCGACACCGCGAGCGTGACAGGAAACGATCCTGTGCAGCCCATGTCGGCCAATTTTCCTTTTTGTCCCCGTGTGAAATCGGTCATGGTTCAAGCCTTCAAAGTGTTGTTTTGTTGCTGGTTCGGGGAGGTGACAGCGCTTTTGGTGGTCTCACCATCAGGCTGGTGGACACCAAAAACACGCGCCTGTTCCACCACGCCATGTGCCCAAGTGCGGTGGGTCGCCACTTCGCACATTGAGTTGTGCATTTTGAACACAGCCGGACTGTCTGGGTTCATGATGCGCAGCGCCGCTTCCACATCGCTGTGGTGGACACGGTAATGCTGTTCGATCAGCGCGACCTGGCTGGGGTGAATGGCGGTTTTGCCCACCAGTCCGTGTGCCAGGTCTTCCTCCACCTCCTGCGCCAGCAAGGCTGGCGTGTCCAGGTGCTCAAACACCGGCGCGGTCAGCGCAAAGCCGTAAGGCAAAAAAGTGGTGGCCAGTCGGGAAATAACCGGTCCGATCGGGGTGCGGTAAATCGTCATGCTGCGAGGGCGCCGGATGCCCAGCAAGGCCAGCAGGTCGTTGCCGCCGATGCGCAACGCCAAAATATGTTCGCGCACGCCAGGCTGCTCCAGACACTGGCGAAACAGCTTCATCTCGGTCTCGTCAAACACCTCGGCGGTCTCTAGGGTCGGCATCAGCTGAAAATGGGTTTTGCGAACTTGACGGAAGTAGGCGTCGAAGTTGTGCCGGGTGGTTTTGGGCAACACAAAGCCGCTCAGCTTTTCTGAGCCGGGAATCTCCAGCACACGGCGCAACACATCTGGGTTGCGCACCCGAACAAAGCGGTCGGTGTTCAGGCGCTGCGTCATCTGTTGCAGCACCAAAGACAGATTGAACAGGGCGTAACTCAGCTCGCTGTCTGCCACCGCGTCTTCGGTACAAAAAATGAGCGAACGAACCTCGTTGAGCAACTCACCATCGGCGATTTGCTGCAAATCTTTGTGGGTGGCCGGCACATACAAAGAAGCACCCAGCATTTTTTTTTCAGCCATCTAAAGCACTCTCGATGAGGGACACAGCTTGATAGGGCAGACCGGCGTCCACGATCAGGGGAACCGATTTTTCTGCCGCTAGCACCTTCAGATGTGCCACATCGGGCGCATCGGGATCGCACAACAGCAGCAGACGCGGTACCCGGCGCAGCAGCACGCGTGTGGCCTCACCGATACCGGGTTTGATCAAATTGACATCGGCGATGCCGTGTTGCGCCATGGTAGCGGCCAGGAAATGGCTGGAAGTTTCGCGGGCATGGGTAAGGTCGACTGGGACTGGCGCGCTCAAGCCTTCCTGATTGGCCAGTGCCACGCCCGCAGCAACCAAATCGTCAACAAATTTGCGGGACACATCGTGCGCTTCAAATTCTTTGTAATACACACAGCCATGAAAATCGCCAGGGCCGATGGCGTCGTTCAACACCGAGCGGCTGACCAGCCCAGACACGGTGGCGTTCAGAATACTCGACGGAATCAGGTAATCCAGCGCCGAGGCAGCGCAGGCAGCGGTGCCTGCCAGGTCGGACAACACATACAGACCTGAATCGATGGCACAGGCATGGCGATGGTTGAAGCTCTCAATGGCCTGTGTCAGCACCTGCGAGATCACGCCCTTGCCCGTCCAGCCGTCGATGAAAACAAGGGATTGCGGCGCATGGCCCTGGGCCAGAATGTGGCGCAGCGCCACCGCGTCTATGCCCCGGTCGCGCACGATGGAAACCGAGTAATGGGCGGCCTCGCGCCCCAGCACCTGACGCAACAAATGCTTGAGGATCACGCCCACCGGTGTGCCAGCGCGCACCAGCGAAACCAGCGTAATCGGGCCGGTGCGCCGCGCTGCAATCAAGCCGGCGAGCGTGAGGCAATCGTGGGCCATCTGCCTGCGGTTGGCCTCGCAGGCGCTTCGAAATATGTCCAGATAGCGTGCGGAAGGCAAAGCTTCGGGCGAGAGCATTTCGCTGTAATGCCGCTGGCCCGACTGGATCAGTTTCTCCTTTCGCGCGATATCGACAAATGGCAGGGTCGGTAAACGCTTGAGCAAGAACGTGACATCGTCCGGGCGGTAGCTCCCGGAGAAATTCACCATGCCGCAACCGTCAGGGCCGCGAGCTGGGTGCCACTTGGCACAATGGCGTAGTCGCAGGCAGCCATGAAGCGTGCATCGGATTGGCTGTCGCCCATACCCAGGGTCATGATCTCGCCGTGCTCTGCCTGTAGCTGCTGGCGCAGGTAATGAACAGCACGCGCCTTGTTCAGCGTTTTGGGCAACACAGCCAGGTTGTTGCTGTTGCGGTGAAGGTAAAAGCCCTGGCCCGCTTCGCTGGCAACCCAGTCCTGCAATGCTTCGCGCTCAATCTGCGCCAGCCGATCGGGCTGCTTGTCCGGGTCCTTGACAACGATATAAAACGGCGTGTTGTAGTCCTCAACCAAGCGCGCCCGGCCTTTCAGACCGACCTGCGCCGAATAGCGGTCAATCACATCAATGGCCTCTTTCAGACCGTTCAATGCCAGCGCCATGTCAGCGCGCATCAGCTCCAGCCAGTCGCCATCGGGCGTGCCGTTGGGCGTCAATACGACGCCGCCGTAATCGATGATGGCGTGACTGGAAAATGTCAGGCCAACCCGCTTCAGGGCGTTGTGGTTGCGTGCTGTGGTCGGAATCAAGATCATCTCTCGGTCCATCAGCTCAAAGAACGCGCGCTGGCGCGGCGTCGAAAAAGAGCAGGCGGAGCCGTCTTGCAAATAGGCGGCAGGGCGCAGGTCGGTTTCGTCTGCACACTTGCCCGGCGTTTGGAACAGGGTGTCGTCCAGGTCAACGAACAGGAATTTCTTCACAGTGGCTCTCGGATGAAAAGTGGAACAGCCGACCCTGGACGGCGTTGGCCAGTTGCTGCAGCGCCGCATTGGGCGGCGTTTCGTGACAAACAAAAACGTGCTCGTACTGACTGGGCGCAATGTTGTAGACGAAATTGTCCACCCCTTCGCCGTAGTTGTCGGGGAACTTCATAACGTGGCTGACCGCGCCCCATTGCAAAATGGGTGAGCGCGTGGTGGACTGCACCACGACGTTGACGCCATCGGCCTCCAACGCCCGCGCCAGCAGAAATGCCATGTGCATGAATTCACCAGTTCCCAGCACCAGCACCCGCTCGTTCGGGCCGATGTCTGCTCTCAAACGCTGAGCCAATGCTGTGGGTGGGCTGAGAAGCTGATCCAAGCCGAGACGGCCAAAACAGGGGCTGGCGCCCCGTTCTGCATGGGCTTCAAACAGCTGCGCTGCGCTGCTGGCAGGCTGCAACTGGCCAGGCGTGAAGGCGTATTCGCCGCTGAGTGCAGCGCCCACCGTGACCGGTAGGCCAAAGCGCTCTGACAAGGCTGCGTTGGCATTGGCACCCATGAAGTTGGTGATAGCCGCCAGATGCACGCGTTCGAGAGCCGGAATCAGGACGCGGCAGGCAGCGCTTAGATTCAAAAACGTGTTGCCTGTGCTGGCCTCGTCATCAATCAGCACCAGCGAGCGGGCACGCAGCCACTGGCGTTGCAGCCGAGCCTCGTCCGGCTGGTGCAGAAACTGACGCGGCGCGTGGCTGTGTGCCTCTTCAAACTCGATGGTGGGCGTGTCACCCACGTGGTAGCGGGTAGTGTGCAAAAACAGCGCTTCTCGCTGTGGGTGGGCGGTTTTCCAGGCTTCAAAAACGCCTTGGCCCAGACCAATCGCGGTTTCGGCCATGGCAATGAACACCACCGGTCCCGGCAAGTCAGATGGAATACGCGACGCCAGGTCGCTGTGAATTGCCTGCATCAGCCGCGGTGTGACCGGCCAGTGTTTGCCCAGCACCTTGCTCAAAAACAAGAAACCGCGTCGGGTGTTGACCCGCGCCGCAAAGCCGATCAAATCGTCCAGGGAAAATAGCCCGCCGCCCTCAACGCGCAATACCATCTGCCCAGTGGGCAGCATGAGATCGCACACGCTGTTTCGCGTGCCAGTGCCAAGTTCCGGCAAAGAAGCGATGCTTGTCTTCATGGGCCCGACTTAGCCGCTGTGCACGGGACCACAGCGGCGCTCATGGCATCTCCATGGCAAACGCGATTTCACCCACACGCAGCCCAGCTTGGACCTCTGACACCGCCAGAGTGTCATGCCCGCGGTCAAACCCGACCAAAGCCAGGTAGGGCAAATTGGGCCCAGCCAAACAGGCCATGCCAATACCACCAGACATGCGCGGGTTGATCTCCAGCAGGCCCAGGCCGTTTTGCCCCTCGCGGAACTGCACGTTGAAAACGCCGTTCAGGCTGTAGGTTTCGGTGAGTTGGCGGCTGCTTTCAAAAATGTCATCGCGCAGTTCGATCAGCTGGCCTTGGCCAACAACCAGTGACTTTTTGCGCACAATGGCGCAGACCAGTCGGCCGTTGTCACCCAGGCAGTCCACGCTGAACTCGGGTCCATCCAGGTATTCCATCAGCAACATGGGGCGAAACGTTTCCATCGCTCCAAAGCCGCGCCGCAGATCATCCAACCCAATGTGGTGCTGCACGCCTTCGAGTAGCAGCTGCGCGTTGGAGCGCTCTTCATCAATTACGGCAAAGCCCAGGCCATACACCGAAACCGAGGGCTTTATGCACAGCTTGGCATGGTCTTTTTTCAGTTCATACCAAGCTTCGTCGAATTGCTGCGCCGTTTCCACCACACGAAACGCCGCTGTTGGCGCGCTGCAGACCACAGTTTCGTAAAAACGTGCTTTGTTGTGCAGCAAATCCAGCGTGTCTTGCGATGCGACAGACATCACGCGTGTGCCTTGCTCCTCAAAGCGTGCTCGCTCACCGCTGATCAGGGCAGCTTCCTTGCCGGGAATAAAGATCCCAATGCGCTGCGTGGCACAAAACTTCAAACACCAATCCAGATAGTCCAGACCTTTTAAACCGCCGGGTTCAAGCGCCGATTCTTGTGCCGCCAGAAAAACCGCGGCATGTGCATTGGTGCTGCTGCACACGATTTCGTATTCACCCGTCCGATCCGCCTCGCGGATGAGGCGGATCGCAGCGCCGACAGATGAAAATGTTTTGTTGAACCAAACGCGCTGCATGACGGCTTTTACAGGTGGGGCGTGATCTGTGGCATCAGTTCTTCAAAGGTGCGGCCATTGCCAATCTCACCGATGGCGTGCATCTTCCACTCGTCGTCATGGCGGTAAAGCTTGGCCATGATCTGAGCGTTGTGCGCGCCCAAGGTGGACAAATTGAAACGCGCTATCTCCTGGTTGTTGGACCCATTCACGATCCGGCAGGTGGCATTTTCGATTTGCGAGAAATTCTGCCCGGTAAAGCTGTTGACGGTGAATACAAGGCTTCTGACGTTGGCTGGCACCCGTGTCAAATCGACCGTGATTTGCTCGTCATCGCCATCACCTGCACCTGTGCGGTTGTCGCCTGTGTGAACGATAGAACCGTCCTTGGATTTCAATTGCCGGAACCAAGCGGCATCTGTTTGCTTGCCTTCTTCATCAAACATGATGCAGGAAGCGTCCAGATCAATTTCTTGGGTTTTGCTGCCGAAGCCAAAAAAACCCTTGGTCTTCATTGGATCCCAACCCAAACCCATGGTGATCTTGGTCAGTTTAACGCCAGCCTCTTTGTCGAGAGAAATTTTCTGGCCTTTTTGTAGGTTGATTGCCATGCTGTGCCCCTTGGTGGATTAAGTCTAGGTTGAGAGAAAATTCACCTGGCAACGGATGCTGTCGGTGAAACGGGAAACTTGATAAAACGGAATCACCGGCCTGATTTTCTACCGGAGGTTTCTTTCTTCATCCATTCGACAAAAGCGTCGCGGTTGCGCGAGCACACGTTAACCTTGCCAGAGCCACTGAAGCGCAGGACGATGCCTTCGCCGCTCTTGAAACTGTTGACCATGTTGCCCAGCATACCGCCAACACCGCCGCCAGAGCCTGTTCCGGTGGTAACAGAAATCTCATATTGCAAGGTGTTTTGCCAACTCACGACGTGCGCGTTATCGATGATTATGTCTTTGCCGGGCAATACGTCGAGCTCGAACATCGAGCCGAAGCCCGAAACCACCACTTGGCCGACGCCGGAGGTTTCCATCACAAAAAAGCCGCCGGATTGTGCAAACAAAGCATTTCCAATGCGTTGCGTGCGCACCTTCATTTCAGTGTCGGAAGTGGCCGCCACAAAAGCGCCATCATTTAACAGATACTGCTGCTGCTTGCCAACATCAAGCACGCGCAGCGCACCGGGCAATACTGGCGAGAGCAAGCAATCGCCGTCACCACGAACGGCTTCGATCTGCTGTTGGAAAAAGGATTCTCCATTGGCAAAACTCCGCAAAAGCGCTCGGCCGATACCGCCTTTCATGCTGCCCTTGAGATCGAGCGTGGCCTCCATCATCACCATGGCATCGGATTCGCAGTAAATCCGGTCGCCCTTTGCCATCGCAACGTGAAGAAAAGGGTCTACGTCGCCGGTTGAAGTAAAGACGGTCATGTCCGTGCTTTCGAGTTGAAACGCAACACAGCCGACGTCACCTGCGACTCCATACTTTTGCAAAAATCCGTCAGGGGGTACGGCTGTTTAAAGCAGGCTGTGTCAGCGTTACCAAACAGTTTGCCAATCGAATCAAGCCCAGGTCAGCAAAATCTGGTGGCAGACGACGGGCGGCGAGATTGATCCTAAGGGCGCCTGTCACAGCGGTGTCTCACAGGTTCGTGTATTGGCGTTTACAGGCTGTTCCATGTCGCGCCGCTCGCAGCGGCTCAGGCGCTGATGCCGAAGGAACGTGCCAGAGGTGCCAAGCCGCCTGCAAAACCTTGACCAACGGCCTTGAATTTCCACTCTGCCCCGGCTCGGTAGATTTCGCCGAAGACCATGGCGGTCTCAGTCGAGCTATCTTCCGACAAATCGTAACGCGCGAGTTCTTTGTCACCGTTGGCGTCCAAGCAGCGAATATAGGCTTTGCCTATCATGCCGAAATTTTGCTTGCGTGTTTCGGCATCGTGAATGGTTACACCGATGGTGATTTTTTCAATGTCGGTCGGCACCATGCTGAGATCAATACTGATTTTTTCATCATCGCCCTCACCGACACCGGTGGTGTTGTCACCCATGTGGGTAACGGAGCCGTCGGTGGATTTCAGGTTGTTGTAAAAAATGAAATCGCTATCGCCGCGGGCTTTGCCATCTGCTTTGAGCAGGAAAGCGCTGCCGTCCAAGTCGAAGGTTGCACCGTCGGTGGCTCGGGGATCCCAACCCAGACCGATGATCAGCTTTTTCAGGGAAGGCGCTTCTTTGCTGAGGTTGACGTTGCCGCCTTTTTGCAGACTGATGGCCATGTAAATGCTCCTTAAAAAATCGTTAAAAAATGGTCAAACGTAGCTGGATGGCTGTTTACTGAACATCCACGCCATGCTGGATGGCAAGCGCGCGGAGACCACCCGCATAGCCTTGCCCAACGGCTTTGAATTTCCATTCACTGCCGTGCCGATAAATCTCGCCAAACACCATGGCGGTTTCGGTCGAAGAATCTTCTGACAAATCAAAGCGGGTGATTTCGACGTGGGTTTCACTGTTGACGAGACGGATGAACGCGCCACGCACCATGCCAAAGTTTTGCTTCCGCGCCTGTGCCTCATGAATTGTCACAGCCACCACCAGCCGGGTGACGGCCGCAGGCACCTGGGCCAGATTGACTTTCAATGCCTCATCGTCACCGTCGCCTTCACCCGTGCGGTTGTCGCCCGTGTGCTCCACAGAGCCGCAAGTTGAACGCAACTGGCTGTAGAAGATGAAGTCGCTGTCGGTACGGACACGGCCATTTTCTGTGACCATGAAAATACTGGCGTCCAAATCAAAGTCTACCCCATCGGAGGAGCGCGTGTCCCAACCCAATCCAACCAGCACCTGTTTTAGATTGGGGTCTGTTTTGGAAAGGTTGACGTTACCGCCTTTTTGTAAGCTGATGGCCATGTTGAAAACATCCCCTGTGAGTTGTTAAGACAAAGTTGTTGAACCAGAAACGCCGAAAATTTTCCCATTCATGTTTTAGTCGATACCTTGAATCGGGAAACTTAGGCTCCAGCAAGTGCTTCGGTAACGCCACTGTACTGGGCAATGTTGAACAACACGTAAGAAGCAGCCATTACCCCGCCAGCAATCCTGCCAATTTTGCCAGTTACCAACAGGAACACCACAAAAACCAGTGTCACAGCAAGGACAATCGGCAGGTCAAACTGAATGAAACGCGGATCGATCACAAGGGGTTTCACCGCCGCGCTGATCCCCATCACCGACAAGATATTGAAAATATTTGATCCCACGATTCCGCCCACGATCATGTCGGACTGGCCTTTGCGCGCCGCTGCGATGCAAGCGGTCAACTCTGGCAGCGAGGTCCCAAAGGCGATCACAGTCATTCCAATCACTGCCTCGGGAATGCCAAGCGCGACCCCCCCGGCGACCGCCCCTTGAACCAAGATTTCGGAGCCGATGACCAGCGTGAGAATTCCCACCGTGACAAGAACGAAAGGGTTTCCAGAAACTCCGCCCCCCCCCTCATCGTCTTCGCTGACGTCGATCTTGCTTGCCTTGTACTGATAAAACACATAAATAACGATCCATGCCACCATGGCAAAACCCGCCCAGCGCGGCAAGATTCCCGCCCACACCGCCACAGCCATTGCAATTGTGGAGGTGATCATCATCACCGTATCCACCCGGATCTCTTTGCGGTCGATGAGCACTGGCGATATCATGGCTGCGATACCGAGCACCATCAATACATTGGCAATGTTCGATCCAATCACGTTCCCAACGGAGATGCCTGGAAAGCCGCTGATGTTGGCGTTCACAGATGTGAAAAGCTCCGGTGCCGATGTTCCGAAAGCGACGATGGTTGCTGCGATGAACAGCTTCGACAGGCCAGATCGCTCAGCGATGCGTATTGCTGAGTCGATTGTAAGATCGCCCCCTTTGACCAAAAGCCACACCCCAAACCCAATAGCACCAAGTGAAATGATGGCCAGTTGATATGCGCTGAGTCCGTCCATGGATGTTTCCGTTTGCGAAAAAATTGGAGGCGAAAATTATCGCCATTGTCTTGATGGGCGGCCGGCATAAGGCCGTCTTGGCTTATCGTCCTAAATGCTTGCGCAAGCCATGGCTGGTTCCGTTCGCCAAAATTCATCTGATGAGCTGAGGTTGCAGGCAACATGTTTGCTCTGCGCGGACAGCCTGCACCTACCTTGCCAAATTATTGTAGAGCACAAGCAACACATGCAAATGCGGTCTTCCACACAGTCGGGTCCGAAAAAACGAACAATTCGTCAAGAAAATCGGTGCACAACAGAGGCCTGCGCCCCGAGGCCTGCAAGCTCGCAGAGCTCGAGCTGCAGCCCATCGAGTGGCATCTCTTGAGTGACCACGCGGTGTGGAATGCTTTGGCGATCCACATGCGAGCGGGATCTGTCCTGCCTGAAGCATGCCTGGAAAAATTTGTTGGGCGAAGCGCGCGGGAAAACGAACGGCAAGGTTGATTTGATCTCTGGCTGCCATCTTTAGGGATGCCCTCAATAACGCTTGGCCGAACGTGCTGGTCGCTTCGACATGTTCACGAGATGGCGTTTCGACTCGCGCTGTCGGCATTTGCGGCCTTTTCCCACCCCACAGGGAGCGGTTTTTGGCGCTTTCGAAGCCCTCGCCCTCTTTTTGGGCGCACCCAGACCTGCATCTTTCCAAGGGTACGGCACACCATTCACAGGTTCAACCGTAAAAAATCGTCTTGAGCTGCAACCTGTTCTTTGTGTGGCTGGGTGCGGCAATCAGGGTTGCATAGATCGCTGCGCCTGCCTTGAGCAGCAGCTCTTGGGCGCTGGATAGGTCGCTCACGACGGCCAGTATCCGATCAGCACAGCTTGTGCTGGCTCCAGCCGATGGCGAAACCGCCAAATGGTGCGCTCATCAGGCAGGCGGCCATGCGCATCAAGCTGGGCAAACTTGCGGTACAGCGTGATGTTGAAGAGGCCTCTTCCATCGCCGGTTCCGACAGGCGGCGCCACTGCTGCATGAAGTGCACCCGCAGCATCGTCTTCAGTGCAAAGAGTAGGCGCCCGTTTTTTGCCTTCAGGGCTACACGGTGCTGTTCGTTCGACGGGCGCGGCTCAGGAAACCAGTCGCTGCATCTGCGCGAGAAACACCTGCTTGCGCGCCGTCTGGCTGCTCAGGTGCAAGTCAAGGCGGGTTTGTTTCATCATGACAAAAGGATCTCATATGGGGCTTACGCTCGCCAGACAGGCGGGGAGGTTTTGCAGGGTCTTCCCAACTGCGCCATGGACACGAAAGTGACACGCCAGCGCGCCATCGACTTGGTACAACGCGCCCGGCACACCGCTGCTCGCGCGCATCAGCGCGCTTACCCTTGGCGTCCACTGCATTGCCCACCCGCTGGTGCCGCTGGCCCAAAGTCAACAGTTCGCTGATCGCATCCCTGGCATGGGCCACGACCTGCCCGATAAGCTGCTGGAGCGCTTTGCACAAAGCATCGCCGACAACGCGGCACGTGCGTGTACCGGCCCACACGGCCCTGTTGGGTCTCAGATTCCTCAACCTGTCAACGCACCGCCAGCGTTCGACTATGACCGGCTCTGCCTGAACACCATGTGGGTGCTCACAGAGCCACAGAAAAAGAGCGAGCTTCGCAAGTCAGTCCGACGCTACCGGCTGCTGAGCCGCAGCCTGCGCTGTTGTTGCCCGCACGCCTACAAGGTCGAGGTTGGGGCTTGCAATGCTCTGATCGTCGGTCCACACCTTGAGCGCAGGCGTGCCCGAGAGCGCAAGCGCCTGGACGTTGACCAAGGCCAGCAAGCCCGCGTCAGCCGCTTCGTCGAGCGCAACGACGTTGACGATGAATTCTTCATCGGCTGTGTTGCGCGCCAGCACGCGCGCCACCCGGTAGGTACGCTCGACCTTCTCCATGCAGTGCAAAACATCGCGCAGCAGGCGGCCCGCAATCGAAGCGTCGACCAGCGCTGCAGCCTCTCGAAACCCAAGGCCACTCGGGTCTCGGCGCTGGCCATGGTCAGCTTGTAGGTGGGCGGCACCGACACCACCACCAGCACCATTTCAAACCCGTTGGTTGCGTCCAGCGTGGTGATGCCCACTTTCTCATCTGGCACGGTGGCGGGTGTTGCGCGCCAGCCATCGCGTTCAGATCTTTGTTTAACCAAGCGAGGCGCTGCTGCTCGGAGCGCGGATCACCTCTTTGGCGGTGGTGATCAGCGTGCTGAAGGTATTGGTATCCAGCGGCTTGGGGTTTTTTTGTCGCGGCCCATGATCCAGGGCCCCACCAGCGCCGGCTCGGCCTCACCGTCGAGAAACATCGCCACTGCCCAGCCGTCATCGACTTCGTTTTTCACCTCATGTGCGGTCCAGTGCTCGTCGCTCCAGACGCGGTTTTCGTGAATCGGGTCTTGGGTGCCTTGTGTCGCGGCTGGGATGGTGCGCGGCAGTCGTGCAGTGCGCTGCGGCTTGCAGGTGCGTGCCTTTTTCTGTGCGTACTCAAGGAGCCCTTCATGAGCACAAAAAACCTCTATGGCCTTAAGCAGGCCCGCATCCAACTGCCCCACGTCGTGTCGGAGGCGCACGCAGCAGCCCGCAGCGTCACCATAAAACACGGCAAGCCCTACGCCGCCGTGGTGCCGCTGCAAGAGCTGGAAAAACCCAAGGCCTCGCGCAAACCACCCCAGGCCCTGCTGGCGCTGCGCTGTGCCGGCAAAGACTTGTGGGGGCGCCACGCCGGCAAAACCCTGGCCGCGCTGCGTGACAAATGGGATGACACAAAATCCACCTGAATGCCATGCCAACCCACCGCCGGGGCCGCTCGCACCATGTCCAGGGCCTTCGCGGCCACCACCTGGGCCGCCCTGTCAACCGACCGACCGACGGCAAGTTCTTTGTGGACACCGCGCTGTGCACCTGCCTGCTGAACCACGCCCTCAGATGGCGGACCGATTTGCAGGCCTGTTCGAAGTGGCAGTCAAGGGATCCCTTGGCATCGCACTGTGCACCGTCAGATTGGCCGAGGTGCTGAGCGGCCCACACAAAGCCGGCCACACCGCGCTGGCGAAACATTTTGAAAAAGCCCTGTACTGGTGTGGGGTGGAGCAGGTGCCGGTCTCCATTGCAACACTGACAGCGCGATTGCGCGCCTAGCACCGACTGAAGCTGCCCGATGCCCCGCAACGATCCAACGCGCCAAGGCGCCAAGGCGCTGGGAACCGGAGCCGCTGCCTTCGTCGCCGACGACCGCGGTTTTTCCAGGGTGACGGCGTTGCCGGTGATTACTGGCGTGTAAACGCAAAAGTCGCCTTGCCTGCTGGTGCGCATCGTCCAAGAGTGGTGAGCGTTTCTTTCACCGCCACTCCGCAACACCAGTGGCTTCATCGCCACTCCGCAACACCAGTGGATTCATCGCCACAGTTACGCCGTACCCTGCGCAAAAGCCACACCCGCACCGAATCTTCACTTCATGGATGGTGCAGAGATGCCTTTGTTGCTGACAAAACCAACGGCGTCGGGGTGGACAACCGGCTGCCCACCACCGCAGCCGACGACACGCGCTCATCGTCCACAGCCGACACCATCACAGCCCTGCTGGTGAACATGGGTGGAATTACGCTGATGCCGCCCTCGGGCGTGGGCGTGGGCATGGGCGTGGTGGGGGTACGTGCTGGGCAAGGTCATCGTCCCGTCAACCGGGTACATCGTCTGGTTTGCGCTGGTGGGCGCGACCTCGGTCAGTCTTGATTTTTCAGGCAGCGGCTGGCGGGACTTCAGATGGAGAGATCGCTGCGCCAAAGTCGTGCGGTGCACGCTCCCTTTTCCAAGGGTGCCGGTGCGAGCTGGCCAAGGGAAAGTCTGCTGGCGCTTTGTCAAGACAGTGTGGAGGCGTTGGCGAAGATCGCGCCCTCAAGGTCTGCCATGTGCGCTGGTTTTCCCGCAGGCAAGCACCGTCTTGCACACGCTTGGCTTGAGCGTGGGTCGCCCCAAAGCAGGGCAGCTCGCGTGCATTACCGGCGGCAAACAACTGCTCACCGCGCAGCTCGTTTCAGCCCTGAAACAAGACCCTAAACAGGGCGTACGTAGCTTACGCCTGCTAACCTTCGCAAGTTTCTAATCAACCACAAATCATCGTTCGCACTCGATATGGATTTAACCGTTAGTGTCCTGCTTGGCACCTTTATTTTGTCGGTGTTGGTGCTGTTCGTTTTTATTGCGTCCATGGCCAAAGGCCTGTTCGGCAGCGGCGGCGCAGCCGCAGTGCAAATTTTCGACAGCGACGAGGTCGGCGCGGTAGAAGACCCTGCTGCAACCAAAGACCAGCGCGGCAACCTGCAGCAGGCCATGGATCCCAGCAGCAGCGCCAGCCAACGCAGCGCGCGAGAAGTTACCACGCGTTTGCGTGCGGACCAAAGCAGCTCCTTGGTTGTGGGCGTGTGCCTGACGATCAGCGTGGTCTGGCTGGTGCTGGCCTCGTTGGCCGGGTTGACTGCGTCGATCAAGCTGCATGCGCCTGACTGGTGGGTCAGCGAGGCTTGGCTGACCTTCGGTCGCATCCGCCCGATTCACCTCAACTTGGTGGCCTATGGCTGGTGTTCGATGGCCGGCATCGGGGTGGCGATGTGGCTCATTCCGCGCTTGCTGAAAACCGAACTGGTGGGTGCGAAATACGCACTGGCTGGCGGCGTGCTCTGGACGCTGGGCGTCATTGCCGGTACGGTGGCCATTGCGATGGGCTACTCAGACGGGCTGGAGTGGCTGGAATATCCCTGGCAGATCGACATTTTGCTGGTGGCGGGTGGCGCCTTGGTGGGGTTCCCGCTGTGGCTGACCCTGCTGCAACGCAAGGTGCCCCACCTGTATGTTTCGGTTTGGTACATCGCAGCCGGGCTGCTTTGGTTCCCGGTCTTGTTCCTGGTGGCCAACTGGCCTGGCCTGCACTTCGGTGTGCAGCAGGCCACGATGAACTGGTGGTTCGCTCACAACGTGTTGGGCCTGTGGTTCACGCCTTTGGGCCTGGCTGCGGCCTACTACTTCATCCCCAAGGTACTGGGCAAGCCCATTCACAGCTACAACCTGTCGCTGCTGGGCTTTTGGTCGCTGGCTTTCTTTTACAGCCAAGTGGGTGGCCACCACCTCATCGGTGGGCCAGTTCCGTCTTGGCTGATCACGATCAGCATTGTGCAGAGCATGATGATGGTGGTACCAGTGGTGGCGGTCGCCATCAACCAGCATTTGACTGTGCTGGGCAACTTCCGAGCGCTGATTTACTCACCCACGCTGCGCTTCATTGTGCTGGGCACCATGATGTACACGGCGGCTTCGGTGCAGGGCTCGTTGCAAGCGCTGCGCTCGGTCAACACGGTGACCCACTTCACGCACTACACGGTGGCCCATGCGCACCTGGGGCTGTACGGTTTCTTCACGATGGTGATGTTCGGCTCCATCTACTTCATCATGCCGCGCGTGATGAGGTGGGAGTGGCCGTACCCGTGGATGATCTCTGCCCACTTCTGGCTGGTGCTGGGCGGTTTCGCGATTTATTTCATCGGTCTGTCTATCGGCGGCTGGTACCAGGGCTTGGCGATGCTGGACAAAGACATTCCGTTCATGGACAGCGTCGCGCTCACCATTCCCTATCTGCAGGCGCGTTCGGTGGGTGGGGCGTTGATGACGCTGGGTCACCTGGTGTTTGCGCTGCACTTTTTCACGATGGCCTTTAAGCGCGGTACGCGTCGGTTGGGGGCTACCTTGCTGGCCAAGCCCAAAACCGATTCTCTTGCTGCACTGCCAGCGGGGGGGGTCACAGCATGAGCTTTGGTGTGGGCAAATATGAAATGGACGAAATGCGCCTGGTCGTTGGGGCCATGGTCATCCTGTCGCTGGCCACGGCCTTGCTGGTCGTGATGCCGTACATGTTGTTGAAAGACACCCAGCCGCCGCCAGGCCTGAAGCCCTACGACGAACAGCAGTTGATCGGTCGGCAAAGTTACATCGCCAATGGATGCATTTACTGCCATTCGCAGCAGCCGCGCGACGTTGCGCAGGCCCCCGACGCACTGCGGGGTTGGGGTCGAGCGTCTGTGGCAGCTGATTATGCTTATGACACCCCGCACCTGCTGGGCACCATGCGCACTGGGCCCGACCTGTTCAACATTGGCGCGCGCCAGCCCAGCCGAGACTGGCACCTGGGCCATCTGTATGCGCCACGGGCCTACACGCCGGGCTCGATCATGCCGTCGTACCCCTATCTGTTCGAAGTTCGGCAAGGCGTCGCCGAGCCAGACGAGGTGGTCGTCAACCTGCCGCCAGCCTTTGCCAAGCCGGGCCAGGTGGTGATTGCCAAGCCCGAGGTTCGGGCCTTGGTCGACTATTTGATTTCGCTGGACCGCACCTACCCTGCCCTGAAGGCGGCCGACGACATGGCGGTGAATCGAAGGGAGGCACGCTGATGGACCCTTCAAACCAAAACCTGCCACCCGACAGCCACAACACCGAAGCCGACGACAGTGAATTCGCGGCCATGTACCGCGAATTGCCCGACCCCGATGAGAAGGTCAACCCGCTGCCCTGGTTTTTCATCATGCTCCTGGGCGCCTTGGGCATGTGGGGTGCGTTCTACATCGTGGCCACGCCGTCGGGTGAGTCTTCGGCCTATGGCGACCAGCGCACCGTGGCGCTGCTGCGCCCGCCCGTGGCAGCGGCCAGTGGTGCTGTTGCCGTTGCTGTCGACGGCAAGCAGCTTTATGGCGCCAAGTGCGCCGCCTGCCACCAAGCCAGTGGCATGGGCATAGCCGGTGTGTTTCCACCACTGGCTGGCGCTGAATGGGTGGTGGGCGATGAGAATGTGCTGGCCAGCATCCTCCTGCATGGGGTTGAGGGTGAGATTGTCGTCAAGGGCAACACCTACAAAGGCGTGATGCCGGCTTTCGGAACACTGGCCGATGAAGAGATCGCTGGGGTGCTGACCTACATCCGCAGCGAGTGGGGCAATCAGGCCCCTTCCCTCACCGCAGCCACGGTGATGGCGCAACGTGAGGCCACCAAAGACCAGACAACAGCTTATGCGGGGGGTGCTGCACTGAAGGCCCTGGTACCTTGAGGCGAATGTGAGCGCCTTATCCCCAGCCCCTCAGCGAGAAACAGATACGGACCTGCTGAGCGGGCTGCTGGCCAGCTTCGGCGCCTGCCTGCTGGTGTTGTGTCTGGGTTTGGTGGCGCTGTTTATCGCCACCGAAAGCGGCACGGCCTACCTGACCGAAACCCAGCGCCGCAGCGCCGTGGCGCGCGCCCCTGTGCAGGTGCCAAACTTCCCCGTGTTCGACGCCCGAGGGGAGGCGCAGACGCTCAAGCAACTGCTGCAGCAAGACGAGCGCGTCTGGATCGTCGACTTTGTATACACCCGCTGCAACACGCTGTGCTTGGCGTTGGGCACGGTGTTTCAGCAACTGCAGCAGCAGATCCTGGCCCAGGGCCTGCAGGACCGTGTGGGGCTGCTGTCGATCAGCTTCGACCCGGAGAACGACACCCCCACCACGCTCAGCGCCTACGCCCGCCGGATGCGTATGCAGGACAATGTCTGGCAGTTGGTTAGCCTACAGCGCCCGGCCGATCGGCGCCAGTTGCTAGACAGCTTCGGCATCATGGTTGTACCGGCGCCGCTGGGTGAGTTCGAACACAACGCGGCCCTGCACCTGGTCACCGCCGACGGCCAACTGGTGCAGATCCTGGACCTGACAGCGGGCAAGCAGGCACTCAACGCTGCCGCTGCGCTGACCGCTCCGTGACGAAAACGCTGGCCATCAAAACGCTGGCCATTCAGCTCACGCTGTTGGCGGCACTGTTGTCGGTACCACCACTGCGCGCGTTGATCGAGCAAAGCATGGTTTGGCACATGCTGGTCCAGATGCCGTTGCTGGTGCTGGCCGGTTTTAGCACCGCGGTGGCCTGGCCGCAGGCGCTGGGCGACCGGCTGGCCCGCTATAACTTCTTTGGTCTGACCGGTTTCATGTTGGCGCAATGCATCACCGCTTATTGGATGATCCCCGCCATGATAGACCGTGCTGTTGTGCTGCCCAATGCCGACGTCAGCAAATTGGTGGGGCTGTGGCTGACGGGTGTGGTTTTGCGCCAGTCCTTTCTGAAGGCGCCGCTGGCGGTGCAGCTGTTTTTTGTCGGCTACAGCTTGCCCATGTTGGCCTGGCTGGGGTTCTACATGTTCAGCACCGATCTGAGGCTGTGCAATGCCTACTCCCTGGAAAGCCAGCTGCGCGCAGGGTGGGGACTGGTGCTGCTGGCCGCCGCACTGGGTCTGGGCTGGGCTTATAGCGTGCGCGCTCAGGTACTTCCTTCTTCAAGCGACATCCTTAGGCAACCGTAGGTCTTTTGTACAGCTGGCTCAAATCTTGCGCAGATCGTCAACTGGACAGGTGACATGGCTTCTGACAAAGCGTTGCTGAACGAGGGTCTAAGGCATCTTCTCAGCTGCTAGCTGAGGCCACAAGAATCTGGAAACTAGCTGCTTCATTAAAGCTTGGGGGTTTCCAGATCGACGGCACCGAGGCGAATATCAGGCAGGTTGACTCAATGACCTTTCAAGCTACAGGACCCGACGTCGGTTTTCGCCAGATGCTGGCCCATGAATCGCACCATCTGGCGCAGTACATCGAGCTCGCCGCTCGTTTCGGCCCAAGCGTTGCGCCAACCCATCGTTTCGCGTCCGTTTGATGCTGCGAATCTCGTCTTTCTACAACGAACACAGAGGACGAGGCGAAGATTGATCGGGTGCAAATGCGCCGCTGCCTCGATGTGGCAGCGGCGTACCAGGCCTCTGGCCAGAAGACAGGGTGTGGGCCCTGGCCAATGGTGCACCCGAGCGCTCGTTGGCAAATTGGTGCGGGCACGCCCGGCGCTGGCAGACGCGACTGAACGGTATGTTCCCAGCACCGCAATCCGCGCGCTGCGCCTTGGTAATCCCTCACCTATGCCAGACGCTAGGCTGGCCACGGTTTGCGTGCAAATGGGCGGTGGTGCCACGCGGCACGATCTTCACTGGCCGCTCGCTCCTGCTGTTGCGCTGGTAGCTTGCCCCTATTTGTTCGTTGATGCGCCCTATGTCTGCCATCGAACAGACCTGCACGCAGCTCGCGCGCAAGCTAAATATTTCCGCTGCGCTTGATCTTCTTGTCAGCGCAAACGTGCCAAAACGCGCCAGCTCAACCCTCACCAAAAATTCACCTGCTGCCTGAGCGTGCGTGGCGTGTTCAACAACGCTGCGAATTTCAAAGGACCACATTTCATGACTTACAAAAGCACCAACCCCAACAACGGCAAACTGCTTCAGAGCTTTGAGTACATAAGCAACGACGAGCTTGAGAACTCGCTGGCTGCAGCAGAAACCTGTTTTCAGAGCTGGAAGCACAAGAGCTATGCCGAGCGAGCGGCCATCATCAACAAGGCGGCCAACTTACTGCGCGCCCACGTTGATGACTTCGCCCAGCTTGAAACGCTGGAGATGGGCAAGCGAATTGCTGAGGCACGCGGCGAGGTCACATTCAGCGCAGACATCCTGGCCTATTACGCCCAGCATGCAGAGTCGTTCCTCGCTCCCACCAAGCTGCACCCGAAAATCGGTGAGGCGCACATGGAATGTTCACCCCTGGGCGTGCTGTTTTGCGTCGAGCCGTGGAACTTTCCCTACTACCAGCTCGCCCGGGTGGCAGGTCCGCAGTTGATGGCGGGCAACGTGCTGGTGGTCAAGCATGCCGGCTGCGTGCCGCAGTGCGCCATTGCCTTTGAGAAGCTGCTGCTCGATGCTGGTGCGCCCCCAGGGGCTTACACCAATTTGCGCGTTTCTTACGAGCAGTCTGACAGCGTGATTGACGACCCGCGCGTGCGAGGCGTGGCACTCACTGGCAGCTTGGTCGCGGGGCGAAAGGTTGCAGCCCGCGCGGGCCAAAACCTGAAGAAGTCCACCATGGAACTTGGCGGCAGCGACGCTTTCATCGTTCTGGATGACGCCGACATGGACAAGACAATACCCTGGGCTGTATGGGGCCGCATGTTCAACGGTGGCCAGACCTGCTGCGCAGCCAAGCGCTTTATCGTGGTGGACGAGGTGGCTGATGAATTTTTGGCCAAGTTCAAGGCGGCGCTGCAAGCCTTAAAGCCTGGCGACCCGATGCTGGAAGAGACCACGCACGGCCCGATGTCAACCGAGGCTGCGCTTGTCCAGTTGCTCAAGCAGGTGGATGACGCTGTGAAGGCTGGGGCCACGCTGCTGCTGGGTGGCAAGCGCATTGAGCGCCCCGGCTCCTTCATGCAGGCGACGATCCTCACCGACATCGCTCCAGATAACCCCGCGTTTCGCGACGAGTTTTTTGGACCGGTGGTGTCGTTCTACCGCGTAAAAACAGAAGAAGAAGCCATTGCGCTTGCCAACGATTCCGACACTGGCCTTGGCGGTTCGGTGTGGACGAAGAACGAAGCCCGTGGCAAGCGGGTCGCCAGCTTGGTCGACACCGGAATGATGTTCGTCAACAACATCGACTGGACCGATGCCGATCTGCCCTTCGGCGGCGTCAAGAACTCCGGTTATGGACGCGAACTCGGCAGCCTGGGAATCCAGGAATTTGTCAACAAAAAACTGGTTCGTACTGGGCATTTCGATGCACCAAGCTGACCTCAAAGGACACCCAATGAACACCCCCTCAAGCAAATCTCACGCCGCCCAACCACCCGTCTGGTTCATCACTGGATGCTCTTCGGGCTTTGGCCTTGAGCTGGCGAAACAAGCCATTGAAAAGGGTTACCGCACGGTCATCACCGCGCGCGACCCGTCAAAGTTGGAGGGCTACGGCAAGCTAGACAATGTCCTTGTGCTCAAGCTCGATGTGACGCTTGCCGATGACGCGCAAGCTGCGATCAAGGCCACCGAGGCCCGCTTTGGCCGCATTGATGTACTGGTCAACAACGCCGGCATCGGCTACTTCGCTGCCGTCGAAGAGAGTGAAGAAGATGAAGTGCGAAAAATGTTCGATGTCAACGTGTTTGGCACCGGGCGCATGCTTTGGGCGGTGCTGCCCGGCATGCGCAAGCAGGGGTCTGGCTGTATCGTGAATCTTTCTTCTTTGGCCGGACTGAGCGGCTTCCCCGCGCTGGGCTATTACAACGCCACCAAGTTTGCTGTCGAGGGCCTGTCGGCCGCCCTGCGAAAAGAGGTGGAGCCGCTGGGCATTCAGGTGATGGTGGTCGAACCCAGTGGCTTTCGCACCGACTGGGCAGGGCGCTCGGCCAACGAGAGCAAGAGCCAGATCGATGACTACGAGGCCACCGCTGGCGCCGCCCGGGCTGCTGTGCGCACATCCTCTGGGGAGCAGCCGGGCGACCCTGTGCGCGCTGCCAAAGCCATCATCGCCGCTGCCGCATCGGGCCATCCGCCGCACCATTTGCTGCTCGGCAACGACGCCTTTGAAGGCGCCATGGCCAAACTCGACCACTTGCGCAAGGATTTTGCAGCGGGCGAGGCGGTCGCCCGGGCAGCTGACTTCCCGAAATCCAAAGACAGTGCTCTGGCCTAAGCGCGTTGTCTGACTGCGATTCAGCCCTGCGGGTGGACCGCGTCAATAACTTGGCGCCACCATTTGTCATGAAATGACTGCGCCAGGCTGTGATGGTGTTGGGTTGATGTTCTCCGTTGGTGGTGGGTTGGCCCAGACAGCGGTGGGCAGCGCATGGGGTTCAGGGCGGGGGTCCCTGAAGCGGTTTGGCGTGGCGCGCAATGCCCCATCGAGCACAGCTTGGTGCACGCTGCGCAGCTGCTCAGCCAGCCCGCAGCCAACGCTGTGCGGCGTTGTGTGGCGTTGTGTGGCCGATGACCAAGTGCAGGCGCGCGGGGTTTTACCAAGCAAAGAAGGCTTGGCAGGGGGCCCTTGCATCCTCGGGATAGCCGAACCGTGCCGGGAAGCCTGGCTGGTACTTCAGCGTTTCGAGTTGCGCCTTGGCGTACGGGCTGTCATCCAATGCACGGGGGGAGACGCGCGCGTTCGGGCCTGAGGATGGCTACGGCGATCGGCATCCAGTCCCGCTTGGCACCTGACCAGCGCGCTGGGCTGCGCTGACGGTCATTGATGGTTGTTTGGCCCATCGCAGACGCCATTTTGGGCTGAGCGTGGTCGCTGTTTCGGCGTCAGGGTACCCGATCAGGCGCGCGCGCTGACCAGCCGTCCTGAGCGCCACGACCTCAAGCCCAATCGCAGCTACGAGGAGTTCGCCCGGCACTGTGGCTGCGCCATCCTGGGCGCTCGACCCGCGCATCCGCGTGACAAACCCAAGGTCGAGGGCTCGGTGCTGCTGGTGCAGCGCTGGATCCTGGCGCGACTGCGCAACCGGCGCTTCTTCACCTTGCACGAGCTCAACCAAGCTATTCACCTGCTGCTGATTGACCTCAACCAACGGGCGTTCAAGAAACTGCCCGGCTGCCGGCGCAGCGCCTTCGA
>Ga0209702_10003569_pt1 | contig 24260 bp, 25 predicted proteins | sample FRY01_FD_187210 | JGI IMG/M metagenome (GOLD analysis project Ga0209702, IMG submission 187210) | Freshwater microbial communities from Lake Fryxell liftoff mats and glacier meltwater in Antarctica - FRY-01 (SPAdes) (version 2) | ecosystem: Environmental > Aquatic > Freshwater > Ice > Glacier... | reverse complement strand
CTGCCGGTATTTTCATCAATTCCGCACAAAAAAGTGCGTCGCACACAGCGATTGATCAAATGAAAGACCTGTATTTCATCATCTGCAAAGATCTCACGCCGATTGACTCGTGGCATTGCAACTCTCCATACCCAAAGACAACTAACTCATTCAGGCCAAACAATGTAGACGACCAAGTTTCCTTTGTCAAGGTGACTGGTACCTGTGGTTTCCGGTAATCGCCTGGCTCGTGTTTTTCTGCAGTTCTGAAAGCGCATCCATGGCGGCTGACATGTGAATCACGCCATCTTCGGTAAGCTCTTCAAACATCTGCAGGTATCCACTCACGTAATGTTGCTATTCCAATTCACTCAGCGAGTACAGGTCGCGTTTTTGCAACATGGGGCGTGTCGGGGATACTGGCGATGCACAAAGGCAATGAGGTCGGGAAAGCCTGTGAGTGATATCCCCCATGGTCAGATGCATCACGCGCTGAAACTGAGCAGACCGAGGCCACTTTCGAGTCCGTTTCACTGCCTGCAACCGTGAAAACCAACCGCAGATCGACGTCGCGCGCCGCCTTCGATGCCTACATCCGCTAAACTCGTGACAGTCGGACTCTGTGACCGTGAATCTTCAAAACATGTTCTGTGGAGCAGTAACTGCAGAGAGAGTGCTTTGATTCCTCGCTGACACATTGGGGAGTTGCGCTATTCCAAATTCCGGGCGAAGAATTCGTCGAAGCGTAAGTCAAAGGCGATGACGACGGGACACGGCATCGATTCTGCTTCGGAGTGTGAATCGGTATCGCAAAGTGGCAACCGTGATGTGCTATTGTTAGAATCGCAGCATGGAATTGACGAGACGACAGCCGAATGCAAAATTCACGAATGCCGTCAATTGGATGAAACCGTACAACAAAGTTCCTCTGAATACAGGTGCCTGATGAATTGCAGACTTCGTTTTCTATTGTGTCTGTGTGCCTGCATACTTTCCACATCCGGGGGTTTCGCCGACGATGTTGCCGGAAACCGCGTGCCGTCTCCTGGGGCTGTATTTTCCAGCACGGACACATTGACGTGCGACATGGACAATGCGGCTGATGCACAAGAATGTCTCGCGGGGCTCCGCTGGACACCGTCCAACTTTACGGTTCGTTGTGAAGTGGCCGAGCCGGATCGAGGCGACATGTTGATTCGATTCGATTCACCGATCGATACTGGTAACAGCATCAACGACAACGTCTCAATGGAATGGTATGTGGCCCGCGACAAAATGCGGCAGCCAATCTCAGCACGTGCTGTTGTGATCGTCCATGAATCGGGGCGAGGCATGACGGTGGGACGTATCTTTGCCAAGGGCCTTAACGCGCAGGGTCTGCATACATTTCTGATTCATCTGCCGGGTTATGGCAATCGACGCACGGAAGCAGCAGACAAGATCGAACATATCCTGACGGGCATGAAGCAAGGCATTGCCGATGTTCGGCGAGCAAAAGATGTCGTCGCAAGTTTGCCACTGGTGCAGAACGATGTTGTTGGCTTGCAGGGAACGAGTCTTGGCGGCTTCGTTACTTCCAGTGTTGCCGGGCTGGATCACGGCTACAGTCGGGTCTTTGTGTTGCTCGCGGGAGGAAATCTCGCAGACGTTGTGATGAGCGGCAATAAAGATGCAGCTAAGGTTCGAGAGAAACTTGAAGCCGCGGGAGTCACTGGCGATCAGATTCGCGAGTATTCAAAACCAATCGAACCGTTGCGCCTTGCCCATCGGATTGATGCGGACAACATGTGGCTCTACAGCGGAAAGTATGATGACGTGGTGCCGCCTGCATCATCATTTGCGTTGGCCGCCGCCGCGAAACTCGGCGAAGGTCATCACGTCGAGCTGCTGGCGGATCATTATTCGGGCGTCGTCTACCTGCCGCTCGTAATTCAGGAAATTCGCAAAAAAATGGACGATACGCCCAAAGTCGAAGCCTCGATCGAGTGACATTTGGACTGTCCCGCAATGTTTCCCGGATTTGCACAGCGTGCGCATTCGTTGTGGCAATCGTTGAGTTTCCACGATCTTCGTTCCTCCCGAGACGTTTTTTCTCCGCGTCAAAATTGTGGGGTAGAGTTAGCCAAAGGCCTCTTGCCTGCCGTTCTGAACCTGACTTGAATTTGAATCCTACGTGACCTTAACGTTATGTGGATTCGGAGTCGTTCCGGAACGGGCCAGATTTCCCTCCTGCCCAACTCATGCAGACCGGAGTGTGTACTATGCGAGAACTATTAAAGAAGTTGATCGACGACGAAAGCGGGATTATCGTATCCTCAGAGATTGTTTTGGTCGGCACGATCCTGGTCATCGGCAGTGTCGTTGGTTTATCCAGCCTGTCGTACGCAGTCAACAATGAACTTAACGACGTCGCACACGCCTGCGACAATTCATACAACGGCCAAACTGCCGGGACAACTCAAAACAACTATGTCTTGACAGCCAGTCAGGGCGTTCCTGAAATGGTTGGCGACGGCGGCTGATGCAACGGCGACATCAAGGCCGAATCCATAGCGCGATTAAGTGTGCAAAGCGGGAAGTCTCCGCATCGTTCGCAACCACCCCCGTCGGAGTCACGCCCGACGGGGGTGGTTGTTCTTTTATCACTTGATGTCGCATGAAAATCCTGATACACCAGATTCACAATGCTCGGGTACTGTGGATTTCTGGAGAGCCGAATGAACAGAGTTTCAAACTGCAGTGGCAAGAAACGCGAAGATCTCAACTCGGTAAATTCGTCGCATCACGATACGCATCACGATACGCATCACGATACGCATCAAGCAGCGCAGAGCGTTGACCTCTTTGCACAGCACAATAGTTCACTCCTCAGCGTCGGACGGCGTCGCTGGATTCTGCGGGCTGGACTTGCAGGCATCGCCGGGCTGTCGCTTCCGAAGCTGTTGCAGGCTCGCGAGGCAAGTCAGCAGGACGGAAGCGTCAAGCGGGCAACGTCAGTGATTCAGATCTGGCTGTCGGGTGGACCAAGTCAGATCGACATGTGGGACATGAAGCCAGAAATGCCGGCGGAAATTCGCGGGCCGTTCAAGCCTGTATCGACGAGTGTTCCAGGCATTCAGATTTGCGAACACATGCCGCTGCAGGCGGCGATGATGGATAAGTTCGCCATCATTCGATCGATGGACGCAACGGCCAGCAACCACACTCCGATTACATTTCAAGCCGCCAATCCTAAAGCTCAGCGTGCAGAAATTGGCAGACAGGGCGGCGGTTATCCGTCGATGGGTTCTGTAGCTGCGAAATTTCGAGGAGCGAATCAACCGGGGATGCCGCCATTTGTTGCATTGGCGAATAGCATGGTGGCTGACGTCTATGGAGCCGGTGATCTTGGCCAACAGTATGCTCCACTTGATGGAATGCGCGTGGACGGAAAGTTTTCGATGCCAAAGGGCGTTGAGGTGCCTCGGCTTCAGGATCGCGATCAACTGCGGCGTGAACTGGATTTATTTCGACGACGTACAGATTCTTCGGTCGATTTTCAAAGACAGGATCGCTACACGCAGGAAGCGTTCAATCTGGTCCTCGGCGGAACAGCTCAGAAAGCATTCGACTTAACCAAAGAACCGGACAGCGTGCGGGATCGTTACGGCCGCGATTCGTTTGGTGACAAAGCCTTGTTGGCTCGGCGGCTTGTGGACGCCGGCGTGACTTTCATTACCATGAGCGATGCCTGGGGCCACTGGGATCACCATGGCGACGAAGTCCAATGGGGCGGCATCGCCAAGGGGTTGACTCCTATGCTGCCGGTCTTCGATCGAGGCCTCACGGCATTGATTGAAGATCTGGATCAGCGTGGATTGCTCGAAACAACAATGGTTGTCGTCATTGGGGAGTTTGGTCGCAGCCCCGTGATGACAAAAACCGCCGGCCGCGATCATTGGCCGGGCGTGATGTCGTTTCTAATGGCAGGCGGCGGAATCAAAGGCGGTCAGGTGATCGGTGCGACAGATCGGCGAGGCGGCTCAATTCAGGAACGACCATTGTGCCCGGGCGATCTTGCCGCGACAGTATTTTCTCATCTGGGCATCGACCCGCAGTCGCACTGGCTCAATCCATCCGGTCGTCCAGTGCCTCTGGTCGAAACCGGACAGCCGATTGCTGAGTTCGCTTAGGATCCCTCGAAGATAAAGTACGTCAGCCTTTCCAGCCTGACTTGTTCTGCTTCGGGTCAGCCTGGAAAGCCTGACGCACTTGGAATCACGGCGCAGGGACATCATTTCAGGACTGCCCCTGAAAAAGATTCGCGAGCAGCGTTTCGGCCCAGGATACGTCGAGTTCCGACAAACGAGGGCGTAGTGGCAGCGAGTAATCGGTTCGCCAATAGCGTCCGTCCTGATAACACTGGTCGATTAACGCTTGAGTTTGCAACAGCACATCTTTGTCGGTGCGTCGCAGCGGGATGCTGATATCGGGAAGCGGCTGTCGCAGCGGCATCGGATACAATTCAAATTGAGACGGCTGAGTCGCTCGTTGAACACACGTGATGTAATCGCCCCAATACTGCTTCGGTATCAGTGGTAAAGGGATGGCGACAATGGGATCGCCATCTCGCACTAAATCAATCTCGATCAGGTTCACTCCCGATTCGAGATAGGCATCTCGCTTCCGTTTGTAAGCCAAACGGCTTTCGCGCCCGATCTTGTTGCTTGGGCTGAGCACTTCGATCGCAGTCACGACTCGATCATGGGAAGAGATGTCGATGATTTCAATGGTGCGTTGCGTGCGCGTTTCGACGTCCACTATGTCCATCTTGATAATGATGGGTTTCGCCGTCGTAATGGTCTCGGTCGCGAGTGCTACGCCTCCATCGCCGGACGGCTGATAAGCTTGATCCTCAACAATTCGCACATCAGGATAAACGACTCTTCGCGTCTCGTCTTCAATCTGGATTGCCGTGCTTTCTTCCACACGAGCCTGCAATTCGTCAGGAAGTTGAGCATTGATCTGGTTTCGGATGTAAACCATCAGACTCGTATGAACATCTCCCCAGTGCTGTTCCAGATACGGATCCATCCCGGGAAAAGGACTTTTCTTCGTATTGTTTTTCGCAGTCATGGGCTTTGGTGCCGTGATAGGATTCTTCGGACGCGACAGGAAATCGTTACGATTGTAAGCATTGACCGACCGAAGTGCGATTGCCATTCACGAATTGTGACGATGTGGGTGCTGACATCGCAGGAACGGCGAGCGTAGTCCCCCCGCAAGTTCAATTCGGGATCACAGTCGCTCCACAGAATGCAAAACGCTGCTGAGCCGCCGACAAAAATTTACTACCATCCCTTCGCGGCAGACAACCTGGACGGTCTAAAAGTCCCCTCAGTGCTGAAGTTCCCTCAAAATTCGGTGTACACTCTTTCAATCGCAAACTTACCTCGAATGTGAAGGCCGTTGACGATATATCGAGGCTCAGTCAAAAGTGGCTTCCGAACAATCGACTTGGAATTTAGGCAATGTTTGAACTTGGTACGAATGACCTGCTGCATCTGAAGGGGAAGGGCCAACCATTCGCCGAGCTTGTGGATCGATTGATATGTGCAGAAGCGTTCAATGCCGGCGTAACACAGAACAACATCCGCGACCAACTCCGTGCGCACATCAGAGATGGCGTCGATACGGAAGTACGATGTCCGATCCAATGCAATATCGGTTGGTTTTCAGAGCCCACGTTCTGGCAGACATCAGGGAAACTGGCGCAGGGTGGTGGATACATTTCACGACCGAAACTGTAGGCAACATCTCGTTCGTTAGTTACGGCAAGGCGTTTGCACCTGGATTACCTTTTAAGTTTCAACGGAAGTATTTTAACTCACCATGAACAGGAGAACGACCATGAAAGATCTGTTATTTCCTCTTGCGATCCTTGTTGGATGGTACGTCATGAATGCTTGGGTACTGCCCAGATTCGGCGTAACAACGTGACTGAGTGGCTCATGTGCGAGTTCGCACTCCCCTCAAAAGAAAATAGATCGCAACGACGATGCCGCAAAAGTGGACACGTCAGAAGATGTCAGAATTAACTTTCCAGAAGGCATGATGCCGCCCAAAGATTCAAAGCCATTGGAGCCATCAGAATGAACCAGTTCGCAAAGATTTTACTTGCATCAACGATCGTGATGATTTTCGTTTCTCCCGCAATGGCGCAGCCGGGACGTGGGCGTGGCCCGGGCTTTGGTGGCGGTCGCGGCCTTGGCGGCGGAAGGCTGGGGGCTGATGAGCGGTTTCAGGAAGACCGTGAAGTCTTCCATTTCCTGCTCACCAATCACGAAAAGATTACCCGTACCGTCAAGCAACTTGATAACGGCGTTGAGACTCTGACCGAATCCACGGACGCTGACGTTGCGTCCAGGATTAAGGAACATGTGAAATGGATGGAGCATCGCATTCAGGAGTCTCAGCCAATTCGTATGCGAGATCCATTGTTTGCTGAGATTTTCAAACACACCGACAAGATCAAAATTGTTCGTAAGGAAACAGACAACGGAATTCAGGTGACTGAGACGTCGGATGATGCTCATGTTGTTTCTTTGATCAAAGCACACGCCGAAGTCGTTTCTGGTTTCGTTGCACACGGATTCTCGGAAGCCATGAAGAACCATGCTGTCCCGACGAAAGCAGAGGCAGCGAACTATGAATACTCCAATCCTTCCATCAAGAACTTCGGCAAGGTTGTGCAGTTGCCAGAAGCCGCGCAGCAACCGCGTGATGGCGGCAAGATATGCGTCGATCTGACGAGCGGAGGAGATCCGGATAAGCTGAATTCGGCCATCGAAAAAGTGGCACGCTTCGTCAATATTTATCAGGGCGGAGGCAAAACGCCGGCGAAAGTGCAGCTTGCCGTTATCCTGCATGGAGACGCGACACTGGCAGTCTTGAACTCAGAGGCATGGTCAAAGCGGTTCGAGACGAAAGTCAATCCGAACCTTGAATGCCTGCACGAACTTCATGAAGCCGGCGTCGAAATCTACGTCTGCGGTCAATCGCTCATCAGCAAAGACGCAAAGCCCGAAGAAGTCGTGGTGTTTGCTGATGTTGCTGTGTCGGCACTCACAACACACGTGAACCTGCAGGCCGACGGATATTCGTATGTGCCATTGTTGAAGTAACGTTCAACCGGCAACGATACTGGTAAGGAACAGTCCCGAATCAGAGTACGTCAGCCTTTCCAGGCTGACTTGTACCTGTTCATGTCAGGCTGGAAAGCCTGACGTACTTTTCGGGACTGTCATGGTTCACGCCCTTCACGTGTTCCCGCGAACTTCACCAGAGAAATGGCACGAATCTGAAAGTTCGTTTGCTGTAGTCTGGGTATTCTGAAAATTGTTCGTTCAACTTCCGCTCTTCGATAAATGATTTGCCCACCAGCACAAATAGTAAAACGAACCACACGCCAACTTTCCACCAGTGAAAGGGCGAAAAGACAAAGCCGCCGCCGAACAACAGCAACGAAGTGTACATGGGATGCCGCACAAATCGATACGGACCCGCCGTTACCAACTGCGTTTTCGCTTTCACGTCTGGCATGATGGCAACTCGAGTCGGTCCGATCGCAGCAATCGCCCACAGGCCGAGTAACACTCCCACCGCAGACACGCACAGCCAGATGCCATGCTGCAAACTAAAATGCGCTGAGACAACTAATGCCGTTGCGGTCAGAAACTGGATCACAACAAGAATTCGCGACATCTGAAGCGATGGCCTTTCCGGCAGGAACAGTTGCGTTTCGCCCCAACGAGGCACAGCATGTCCGCCTGGGGCAAGTGAATCCGCGAATGCGGATGAACGCCGCCTCAGGTTGTCCGCAATTATTGTCCCAGTACTTCTGCCGCAAGTTGTTGCACGGCCGGTGAGCTATGCTTTCGCAACTCTATGACAAGTTCGTTCTTTCGGAGTTCGTCCGGCAGTTTTTTACTGGCGATGGCTCGCAGAGTTTCAAGACATCGAGCTTCGTTTCGCAACAATGCACCGATTGCCAGTTTGCGGTTGGCCTCGGAGAAATGAGCGTATCCCGTGATCAGCATCGCGGCGACGGCGTCAGCCTGCACGTCTGAAATTCCGCTGATCGCACCCATTTGAAGTTCTTCATGAATGTCCTTCCGGAGATATCGCTCAAGATGTGGCAGGCTGATTTTTACGTCACGCATCGCAACCATGCGGAGAGCGTCGTAGCGAGTTCCCGTGGAAACCATCTCATCGTCGGCCATTGCTGAAGAAAGATTCAGCGCGTTCTGCCATGCTGCCTTCAACATCGCATCGTTGCCGACGATCGTTTCAAATTCTTCCAGTGGCCACTTGCCAGACAAACCGATTCCATTGATCAATCCACCACCAATCACAACGGCTTGCCAATGTTCAAGCCGCTCTCCGGCTCCGGGAAGCGATCCTTTCAAAACGCCGCGATTCTGATCGATGTTTGTGGTCCTTCCGACAGCAATCGCGACTCGCCAGATCCACGGAATGCGGCGATACTCTTCTTTGCTGCCAGATTCTTCAGGCAGGCCTTTTGCCATCAAGGGAATGATCTCAGCGGCTTTCTCCAGATGTGCGGCAATCAATTTTTCACGGTCAACACTTGAGTTCGCATCATCGATCAGAAACGCCGCAATCGCTGCCGGGGTTTCGAGAGATATCGCGACTGGCTTTGTGCTCTGAACCGATCCGGTCGCAAGCGGTACGCCTCCTATGGCGACAAGATGAATTGCACGCAGGTCGGCAAGTGCGGCCTTGAGATTCTCTGTGGGACGTATGATGACATCCGATTCACCTTCGCGGATCAACACGTTTCCGAGTCGCACAAGTTGAAAACGATCCCAGCCGCCCGTGGTCCCGACAGTTCCTTTCAACGCAGGCTCAGTGCCTTCCAGGCTGAACGAGCTGCCCGCAGCATTTTCAGCACAGGACCATTCCGCCCAAATCTGAACATTGCGAGATGCCGCAGAATGAATTCGCCAGCGGACATGATCATCAGCATTGTGCCAGTATCCGATGTTCTGGAACGGTGTTTCGAAAGTAATGTCGCCACCGTAAATTTCGGCTTGTGCTGCGTGCAACGCCACATTTCCTGCGACGGGAATTTCCACAACGGTCGGCGTGTTTCCAGGCAGCGTTTTAGGGGGCAACTGCATTGCCCTGAAGTACGCCCAGAGATCATTCACGTCGCCTGTTGTAGCCTTCTGCTCAAAACCTTCCGGCATCAGTGATTTGCCCGTGCTGCGAATTTCTTCAATCTCACTGCGCAGGACGGATTCACGTTTTCCTTCAGGGGCCAGTAACGTCAGGCTCGACGCATTTTCTTCTGCGATGAGTCCCGTGACGCTGCGGCCGTCGTTTAGAGCGACCGCGAAGGCTTGATATCGCGGATCAACAGCTTGATTCGGATCGAACATCGCAATGAGCAGCGACTGCAACGGTTTGCCACTATACCCCGCAATATCAGGGCCTATGATGTGGCCGATGTCTTGCAGCCGGTGACACGTTGCACAATGTTTTTGGAACGCTATTTTTCCACGACCGGCGTCGCCACTATTTGTGATGGCTGCAGCGTATCGATCGACAATCTGCTGACGTTCGGCAGACGTTTTGCGTTTGAATGTTGCACTTGCCGCTGTCCGAATTGTCTCATCAGCGTGGTCAAGAAGTTGTTGCTGCTGCGGCAATTCCAGTTCGCTGGGCGACATGGTACCGTTGGCAATCTCAGCCAGCATTCGCGCAGCCCATTGCGGACGCGTCAGCAGCATCGCGATGATCTCCTTGCGAAGTCGTGGCGCGCGAGTGGCCCAGTCGGCGAGGACGGAATCAGCAACCTCAACACGACCATCTTTTCGCATGGCGGCGATGGCGGCCGACTGCAGTTCGGGAGCTGTGCGGCTTGTCAGCAGTGAGGTCAATGAGTAAAGATGTGGCTCGCCCAGAAACGGTCCCTGAGCAAGCATACGGATCGCCGCAATGCGAAGTGCAATGGGCGAATCTTCATTCGCAGTAAGTCTGATCGCGTGATCCATCACGGGCTTCCAGATGGATCGAACCGTCTCATCGCCTGGAGACAATTGCTGCTCTGATCGACGACTCCACGAATCCACGAACAATGCCATCTGATCGAGTTTCTCGGCCGCAGCGGATTCTGGTGCAGCATGGACTGCAGCCAGCGACAGTTCCTGCAGGACGCTCCGCAGCGTGGCGTCGTCAGTGAGCGTTGCGGCATTTGCCAGCAAGCGATCCAGCATTTTTCTGGGGATGGCAGCCTCACGTTGGCTAAGAATTTGTGCCACGTTGTTCGCTGACAACGAACTTTCGACCGCTGACATGATGTGAACATTGCCACTGTCCCGTGCCATCAGCATCGCCAGCACTTTCGCGCTGGCGGATGGTTCAAGTGCGGCTGCTGAGTAAGCGACTTGCAGGCGGACAAAGGCATCGTCATCCTGTGCAAGCTTGATTAAGGCGGCAACGAGTTCTGCGGAATTCGATAGCTGCGATTCGGAGATTCGCAAGGCATGGCGTCGCACATGAGGATCGGCATCCGTTATCAGTTTTAGAAGCAAGTCAGCCGATGGCGTTTCCATGTTTGCCCAAGTGGAAAGTGCCTGGACTCGAACTTCCGGACGTGAACTTTCGACCGCCAGCGATTTAAGTTTTGCCACCGCCGCAGTATCGTGATTCCACTGTATCAGTTGCTGTACGAGATCTCGCTGGATGCCATTTCCCACATCCATCGCGGCTGCCAGTTGCTCACCGTGCAGATTAGAGAGTTGCGGAGTCTTTCGTGATTTTGCGTCGTCTGCAACGATGCGATAGATACGCCCCATGTTCGCCCCGGCACGCGTGTCGAGAGTTGCCAGCGTATCCGGCGGAATCCAAATCGGATGCTCAATGACGTAGCGGTACATGTCCACAACCCACAGCGCGCCATCAATTCCGGTGTGAGCCTGAACGGGACGAAACCAAGGATCAGTGGATGCCAGAAACTCGCGGTCGAGTTCATCTTCAGGTCGGCGGCTGGTAAAGCTGACACCGTTTGTTGATAAATGCTGTCTGTGAACCAGATTGTTCACAGGTTCGCACGTGAACGCATCGCCGTGAAAGCCCGTGCCAAGAGCATCATCACGATAGATTCCAAGTCCGCACGCAGCGGTCGGTCGGTTCGGTGGGCCAGACAGCATGAACAGGACCTGATTCGAAATCGAATACAGTCGCCCCGGATTGGGTTGAGCCGCAATGCCAACCACGGTCTGCTGAGGGGCCAGATACGGATTGCGGCGAAGATATTCATTCGCCAGCGGATAATGCATCAGCATTGTTCCGTTGTTACAGCCGAACCAATCACCCCAGTCATTGCGAACTCGTCCCTGTTGAGTCGCGCCAGTCGCAGGTTCCAGCACGCCGGTATCTGGGTTGATTCGAAAGTCTCGCTGGCCAAGAGCGATCACTTCCCCTGTTTTGACACTTGTAATCTCGCCGCCGAACAAGCCACATGAACCATACACCCAACCATCGAGTCCATATTCCAGACTGTTGACGCGGGCCTGATAGTTGTGAGTCGCAAAGCCCGTGAACAGCGTTTCAACTTTATCTGCCTTGCCGTCGTTGTCTGTGTCTTCCGCGTACAGGATGTCAGGCGCTGCACAGACAAGAATTCCTTTTCGCCAGACAGTAACTCCTGTTGGATATGCCAAGCCGGACAGAAAGACTTCTGAGCGATCGTATCGACCGTCGTTGTTATCGTCATACAAGCAGCGAATGCGACCTCCGGATTCCGCGCCGCCTTGCGGATAGTCGCTCATCTCCGCAACCCACAGCCGATTGTCAGGGCCGAACGAGATTGCAACAGGACTTTCGATCATGGGCTCCGATGCCACAAGTTCTGCATGGAACCCTGGTTTTGTGCGCAGTGAACTGACGGCTTCCGATGGCGATAATGGCCGAATGCCGTCGGTCTTGTCTGCCTTCGCATCTGTCTTCTCCGCATTCGCAACCGACAGGAATTTATCTTTCAACTGGGCTTCAACGGAGTCCACAATTGTCTGTTCCAGGCCGGTCGCATACGGTCCGGGAATGTCGTAATACACCATCGCCCCGCCGCCTTCGTAGCCGCCTTCGCGCAGAATGCGTTCAGACGGAACATAGCCAGGACAGGCGTTTGCGTATGCATTCATCCAGATGCGACTGCCGTTCAATTCCTTCTTCAAACGCAGCGCGTAATCGACAACGACCTCACCAGGCAGAAAGACCCACGCGAGTTCGTCGCCGAAGGAAACCGTCTGAATCGGATAACTAATCTCCGTCGTCAATGCTTCGCCGCGATCCAGCCTTGCCAACTGTGTTCGCGCATGATGTCCGATTGCGTTTTGATTCTTTGCTTTCTCTTCCCATTGTTCGCGCGTTGGCAGGGGCGCAAGTTTCAGCGTGATTCGTTCAATCAGCGAAGTCGGAGCCTTTGTCAGCGGCTGCAGCGGAGTCGCCAGTACTCGCTGCACTTCTTCGGCCAATTCATTCCCGAGACTGTCGGCAACGTCAAACTTTGAACCCAGAACGCCACCACGCGGATTCGAATCTGCCCCACATCCAATCGAAATCAGAGCAACGCAACCGGGATTTCGACGCTGGATATGATCCATGGCGTAGCCAGCCCAGTCGCCGCTGATCATATCGTCGCTGAGTGTCACGCAATGGCAGGCATAGTTCGTGAAGATCGCTCGCAACTTGCCATCAGGATCATGTACGGCGAGCAGAGGTAGGTCATGATCAACCGGCCCGCCTTTTGTGCGTCGATTGAACGCGAACCCGACTTTGCCAATTCCCCACGAGAGTTTTGCAGGCTTGCGATCAGCCAATGCCTCGGTCGCAACCTGTTCCAACTTTGATTCCAGTTCCTGGGTATACTGCAGAATGTGCTGCCAGTGTTCATCCGAAATGGGTTCGCCAAACAGCGTATTCGCGCAGTTTTGAATCATCGGGCCGCTGTGAGTGTGCGACGCACAAATTGCCAGGCGACTGCGATCGATGCCTTTCGACTTTAGCTTTGTGGCCAATCGTTCGGTCATGTCATCCGGAATGCCAAGCGTATCGACGGTGATGACAACAACTGTGTCTTCATCTGTTGTGCCGACCGCGATCGCCTTCGCCCAAAGCGGCTGACGAACGCCCTCCGATTCTTTCCTGCGTCCACCGAATCCATTCAGTCGCACTGGCGAACTCGGCGTGACATCCACCGACGCGACGCCGGTTTTGAACATCACGGATTCCTGTCCCACGACGCGAGATTGAGACCCACACAGCACAACAGTTAGTAGAACCAATGCACATTTCATCGTTCGAATATCCTTTAACGGGTTGCTTCAGGATTCCAGACTACGATGATTCTGTCAATCGATTACGCAAAACTGCTCCGCATTCGTCGTCGAAACAGGTGTCAAGGCGTACCTCGCGGAGGGAGAGCTTTTGCACGACGAGAGACAAATCAACTGAACCCAGGTGCTGAGATCATCAGCCAGGAGTTACCGTCTCCGCAGCTTCCGTTGACATGTACTTGGCGATATAAGCCGGTTCGCCCATGCGTTTCAAAAGGTCGAGCTGCAGGTCCAGCCAGCTCATGTGATTTTCTTCTTCCATCGCGATACGTTCAAACAACTGACGCGAACCGATATCGCTTTCTTCCATCGCCTGCACAGACGCCTTGGTATAGAACACGATGGCATCCTGTTCGTCCTTGAGATCCGTATCGAACATTTCCTTCAGCGATTGAGCTCGCACAGGCGGCTTGGCAAATTCAATCTGTGGGTCACCCTTCAGGAACAGCAGACGGACCAGAAAAAATTCTGAATGCCCCAATTCCTCCTGCATTTCTTCACGCATCTTGTCCGCCAGCAGCCCCATGCCCCATTCGTCCAGAACGCAGGCATGCAGTTGATACTGATGGGCAGCCGTCAGCTCCATGGCCAGAGCGGTTTGCAGATTTTTAAGCGTGTTTGTTCTGTTCATTTTGAATCTTTTTCGAAGAGAGAATTACTCGGCGCCGTTTAACCCGTGGCCGACAGGCCAGGAATTTCTCGCGTCACACCGCTGCCTGGCCTGTCGGCCACGGGTTAAACGTGATGGACGCGCCGTTGCATGTCGGAGCATTGTACCAATTACGCTCGACCACGCAGCATACCGTGCCAATATAGAGCCGGAAGTCCGTACTTTTTCAGCAAAAACATGCTGAAGCGTTCCTGCGCCTGATCGAACGGAAACGTTTCGGCTGGCTGGCCACTATAATCGAATTCAGCCAGTACAAGACTGTCATAGCCTGTAACCACAGGGCACGATGTGTATCCGTCGTAGCTGGCCGTCAGCGGTTCCTGCTTCATCAGCGACAGCAGATCGCTGACAAGCACAGGTGCCTGCTTGCGCACAGCCGCGCCGGTTTTGGATGTCGGAAGACTGGATGAGTCGCCGATGCCAAACACATTTGCGAATCGAGTGTGTTGCAGCGTATGTTTATCGACATCAACTCAACCGCCTTCGCCTGCGACTTCGCTGTTGGCGACGAAGTTCTTGATCCATTTTACGCCGTACGGCCTCAGCCCGGCTTCATCGCGGCCAGATTCTTCAGGCTAAAAGATGCCTCCTCCCACCAGCGTCCGAAGCGGTTGGTAGTAGTGCTTTTCTGATGGTTCAATGATGGCCACATCCAGTGACGGATCGGCGTTGCGAAGTCGAGCGGCCGTGGTGATGCCAGCAGTGCCTCCGCCAACAATAACAATCTGATGATGACTCATAGAAATTAGCCTTTCGCAGACGAAGAGGATGATGACGTTGGCGAACACAATTCGCTGGCGGAAGATTTGTCCAGCACTCCACCAAAGCATTTGGCAAACTGCAAAGCAAACGAAAGCGCACGCTGAGTATTCGGATCGCGGATCGCTCCCAGCAAACCAAACAAGCCGATGCGTTTGGCAACGGGATGTTCGCAGGTTCCCTGATGGCAACTCGACAACGCTCTGCCAGCCATGCTGAACGTGGCGACGGAGTTTTCGCTCAGCACTTCCGACTTCAACAGGAAGCCGATACGGTCGAGTTCTTCCTGATGAATCTTGCCGCCCAGATACAACGCGGCATGCAATCCCTGCCGCACACTTTGTTCCAGATCAATTCCCTGAGCCTTCTGAGTTGTCGCCCATTCGTCAAAGACGTGCATCGCTGTGGCCCGCAGATTGGGAAGCTCATCCAGCAGTGCGCTGCCTTCTTCCAGCTTCGGCAGCCGCGAAACGAGTCGCTCGATGGCTCGCATGTTGTTCGGTTCTGTCACCAGAATCCTCTGTCCCATCAAGCGCGTTGTTTCAAACGCGTCAGACCTGCCGCCTGCCACGCCAGATAGCCGCCCGTCATGTTGACGAGATTCGTAAAGCCCGCCGCCTGCAGAACGCTCATTGCAATTGCGGATCGCACACCGCTCTCACAATGAACTATCAGTTTCGCATCGCGAGGCAGTTCGTTGAGATAACGAGGCAGCCGACCAAGATATCGGTGTTCCGCCTGCGGAAGATGACCAGCGTTCCATTCGTCATTGGAACGCACGTCGATGACTTTCACGTTGCCCGCGTCGATGATCTGTGCGATTTCGGCAGGCGTGCTGCTGGCATAAACTTCCGTCGCTTTGCCGGTTGCTTTCACGGCTTTAACGTCAAACCCACCAGCGATATGTTCCACACCAATCTTGTGCAGCAGACGAGCCGCTTCTTCCAATTGATGCGGTTCACAGATCAGATAGGTCGGACGATCATAGTCAACCAGCCATCCGGCCCACGCCGACAACATGCCGATCGGAATATTGATCGTACCCGGAACATGACCTTTGGCGAAATCCGGCGAAGGAGTCAGGTCAATCACGGTTCCGTTCTTGATCGCAGCATCCAGCCCGGCCACGTCCAGCATCTTGTGATGTTGCCCGGCTCCCAGAACAATCGGGCCTTCTTTGTTGACGCGTTTCATCACCGCGAAGTACTTAGGTGCTTCCGGCTGATCGGCCAGAATGTACTGGACGAATGCTTCTTCGTCCGTAAATTGCAGAGCCGGGTTGAATAGCTTTTCGTAACCAACAGTCGAAGATGGAATGGCTCCCAGTCCCTTGCCGCACGCACTGCCGGCTCCGTGAGCTGGCCAGACCTGCAGATAATCCGGAAGCTGCTTGAATCGCTCGGCGGATTTGAACACGTCCCGAGCTCCGGGTTCGGCTGTTCCCATCAACCCGGCGGCTTCTTCCAGCAGGTCCGGTCGACCGATAGAACCGACGAAGACGAAGTCGCCAGTAAAGATGCCCATCGGTTTATTTGCGCCGCCTCCCTGATCGGTCAGCACAAACGAAATACTTTCCGGCGTATGTCCGGGAGTATGCATCACGTCAAAACGAATGTTGCCGATCATGAAGTGATCACCGTCGTGCAGTAATTGGCTGTCATATGCATCCAGATACAGGTACTTCCATTCGGCCGGACCTTCGTCAGAAACATACAGCTTCGCGCCTACTCGAGCGGCAAGCTCGCGAGCACCCGAAACATAGTCGGCGTGAATATGAGTTTCGGCGACGGCCACCAGCTTCAAGCCTTCGCGTTCGGCCATTTCGAGGTACTGTTCAATATCGCGGCCTGGATCAACAACAACCGCAGTTTTCGCTCGCTGACAACCGACCATGTAAGACGCATGAGCCAGTTTGGGATCGTAGAAATATTTGAGTAACATGCTTGAGCTCCTTTTTGAAGTTGAAATTTGAAAAGTCTTTGACTCAATAAGAACGTCAGGCTTTCCAGCCTGACACGCACCAGATCAAGTCAGCCCAGAAAGGCTGACGTACTTTGTTCCACCGACGTTCACACGTGACGACAAATTTTCGTCCTCACAATGCCACCGATTTCCAGATCACAAACGCCGCCACCAACACAACCGCGACGGAAAACACTTTCTGCAGAGTCGGACCCTTCAGTCGTTTGGCAAGGATTCCGCCAAGCCACATGCCCGCGAATCCTCCGATAAGAAATTGCAACGTTGTTTCCCACGACAACGAGTTGCCGTTGGCGAAGTGCGAAGCAACTCCGCTGATACTCACCAGCACAATCACAAACAGCGACGTTCCGACAGCTCGATGAATTTCCATCCCGGTGAACAGCACCAATGCCGGCACGATCACAAAGCCACCGCCGACACCAAACATGCCGGACAATACGCCCGTCATCAATCCCACCAGAACCAGCAGCCGAGCACACCGTGAGGTCAGCCGCAATTGCCCATCTCCATCTCTCCGACACGCGCTGCGGTCTCCATCCGGCGTGCTTTCCGTGCTGCAAACGCCACTTGGCAACTTCGGGTTGCGAGACTTGGCCCACATCCGCCAGGCAACAACCAGCATCAGCCCGGCAAACATCAGCAGCAGGACATTCTCCGGCACCAGCTTCGAGACATACGATCCAATTGGAGCACCAATCATCCCGGCAATCGCGAACAGCAACCCTGTTCGCAGTTCGACTTCCCCTCGCATCAGTCGAGGCACCGCACCGAACAACGCCGTGCCACCCACCGCCGCTAAGGAAATCCCCACCGCTTCGCGCGGACCCACTGCCAGTCCATAAACCAGTAGAGGAACTGCAAAAACACCGCCCCGCCTCCAGTGAGTCCCAGCGCGAAGCCGACGATGCACCCAAAGATAATGGCTAGGCCAAACATGATTCACCGCCTTCGACGTTGACCACGTTTTCAAATCCCGCGTCGATGAATTTTATGCAAGCCTGGCTTGAACGATTGCCACTTCGACCAACGACGTACAGCGATTGACCAGCAGTGCCGTTGCAAGCCACCATAGTGTCGGCCACCATAGTGTCGGCCAACTGTTTTACATCAATCGTCTGCATTTTGATTCTCCACTTCAAATTTCGATCCGAAACAGGAGTGCTTTCTTGCGCGATTTTGCAGGCATCTTCAATCTCTTCCAGACAGAGATCGCTGCTCAATGCGGACCATCATTCTCTGCGGACAAAGTCGAAATTGTGACATTGATATCAGCGTCGTCATGTTATAATATCGACAGATTCCGATATGTCATTTAGTAAATCGGTAGAAAGAAATTCTGGGGGATAACAAATGCTTGCGATAACAACATCCGGAGACTGGCGTCATCATCCGGATTTTGAGTTGTCTTGCAAACTTTCCCCAACCGACTTTACGTCGATGGTTAACCGGCTTTTGCACTACGCTGCTTAAGCTGGAATAGAACGCTGCTGTAGTGCAGAACCCTAATTCCACCGGGGTAAACCCGGTGCGGGAAAATCGCAGTGATTCGCTGGAATCGCAAATCAAGGACTGACTTCCCCTGATTGTGATTCCTGTGATTGCAGCATTCTGACCGTCAAGCCCGACGGTTTTGTGTCGCCAATCGAACCCGCTTTGTGACAAGCTGGAAATAAGTTCCGGTTATCACAACCCGAAGCGTCAGCGAGGGATCGAAGTTCTTGTGCAAAATCCCTCACTGACGTTTCGGGTTGTGATTTCAAGTCACAGAAACATTGGAAAGTTATGTCGTGACTGTTTCTTAGTGACCCGAGTATCTTTCAACTCCACAATGACCACAGGGAACGCGAGCAATGACAACCGAACAGGGATACAAACGCATTCTGGTTGCGACGGATTTCTCGCCGTCTGCCGATGCGGCACTGCAGCAGGCCGTCTGGCTTGCCCGAAAAGTTGGTGCCAGGATCACGCGTCACGCGCACTCGAGCTATTTCAATTGGTCTCTGAGAATCGCAACGACGGACTAAATGCTCACCTGGGCGGTCTGGATCTGAGTGCGTTTTGCGACGCGGCGGAAAAGATCTCCACAAACTCCAACAGCATCATCGATGATTCCGACGATCGATTGACGGCTGCTTTGACACTGTATCTCTTTTCCAAAGACGTCGGATGAACCGGCGGTATCCGACGAACCGCCAGTCTGTCGCTGCTGGTCGTCACGACGGCGTGGGAGTCGAATCCAGGCCCATCGTAGGCGACAAAAAGCATCTGGGCTCCAGCAATGATGCGGATAAGAATGTGCTTGATGATTTTGGTTTCTTAACCGTTCTCAAGTAACCATTGTACGGCCGTCCGGGAGAGTTCAGCGGCGGTGGTGACGGCCAGCTTGCGTTTGATGTTCTCGCGGTGCGTGTCGATCGTATGCGTGCTGAGAAAAAGCTGGTTGGCGATAACACTCGTCGTTAAGCCTTCTCCAATCATACGAAAGATCTCCAGTTCCCGATCGGTGAGACGTTCAACCGGGGTTCTTGTGACGTCGGACGTCCCCAGTGCCTGTTCAATGAGCCGCCGACTGATCTCGGGGCTCAGGAATCGTTTCCCGGCGAGCACAGTGCGGATGGCTTCGATCAGCTTCTCATTGGATTGCTGCTTGTTGAGATATCCGAGCGCTCCGGCCCGGAGAGCACGTTCCGCATAGAGCGATTCCTGAAAGCCGGAGATGACCAGCATTTTAATGGCTGGGTTCAGCGATCGAATACGCTTAATCAGATCAAGGCCATGCCCGCTTTTCAGCGAGATGTCGATGAGAACCAAATCGGGGCCGATGTTTGTCACCAGCGCGAGCGCCTCGTTCTCCGAATCCGCTTCGCCGCAGACACTCAGATCCGGATGCAGGGAAATGCGCATCGCAAGCCCCTCGCGGACCAACGGATGATCATCGACGATCAGAATCTTCTTTGGCAAGTGTTGCTTTTTCACCTAGATTCCTCCTACCCCGTGTGATAATGCGCATTTCACCCGAGTTCCGCCATGCGGGCGGCGTTCGATTTGTAACGCACCTCCGATCATTCCCGCGCGGTACTGCATGAGTATCCTGACGTTCTGGCCAATCATTTCGGTGGAGGCATAACCGAACATCCTTTCGGTCGCGCGATTTGCGGTCTCGATAATGCCTTGACTGTCAATCGTGATAATGGCATCAAACGCGGAGTTCCAGACGGCCCGCAGATGTTCATGCTTTTCACGCAGATCCCGGGTCCGCTGCAACACAACCTGCTCCAGCTCAACATTCCGCCCGTGCAGTCGCGACTCTCTGATTCTTGAGTCTGTGTCGTCATACACATAACCCTTGATTCGTACGAGCGATCCCTGAGCATCGAATGTCCCCAATATGGTTTCAATCACATGACGGATCGTGCCGTCGCTGTGCCGGCCTGCTCGTTCGTATCTGTCCAGAACCTTGTTTTCAGAAAGGAGTTTAACAAAACCGGGCCATGTGAGCGGGTGACCGTAGAGATTTGAGAGGTTGCTGCCAACAGCATCTTCCGTCCTGCTGAAACCGAAGATGTCTGCGAAGGCCTGATTGCACAGCAGGATTTCGCCATCCGGCGCGGCGAGATAGTCTCCGGTCACGACTTCGCAGTTTGCTCCGTGGATTTTCTTCAGAACCCGTCCGCCTTCCACCTGGACATGGTAGTGGTAGTCGGCGACAGCGGCACGAAGAAACCGATACCGAGACTCGCTTTCCGCCGACTCGAAGGATTGATTATCTGCCATGCTGTCGAAACGCCTGTTACTAAGTCCTTGAGAAGTCAACTGCATTCCCCGGGAGGATTCTTCTCAACTCGCTTAGTGTAGCGACCCCGCACGGAAACAGACGGCTGTTGATTGAATTGAATTGTTTAACCCGTGGCCGACAGGCCAGGTCGATTGAAAAACCTGGCCTGTCGGCCACGGGTTAAACGAAGATGATTTCTGTCAGAATTAAATCGGCACGCCGGTGAGCCACCAGGGTACGCCACCGGCAGAGGATATTTCGGCCCTCCGGGCCCGAATCTCGTAACTTCAAAACTGCGCTTCGAGCTGAGAAGTCCATCTGACCATAAAGTCACTAAATCAACAACCCGCGCGGCATGGCGGAATCCGCCATACCCAAATGGTTTCCGCTTCGATTTCGAAAGTTCTGGCTTTGGAGATAATCCCATCGCCTGTCCGGTCACTGCACGCTGGTGATCTGTCGAAAAGTTTTATAGGCAACATTTGATCTCGCCCCGTGCCAGGTCGCCTGGCACGAGCGGAAGATTCGTAATTAGCCAGCGTACACGAACACGAGGCCGCGCCGGTTGGCTTGTCCAGCCGGAACGGAAAGTTTTGCACGATGAAACATGAGCAACGCTGCGAAGGATACTGAATGAAACCGTTCGACAAGCAAGATGCCAGAGCGTGGCATGCTGAGCCAGCGGATGTCGTGCTCGCAGCGCTGACTACCTCCGAACGTGGGTTGGCGGTGGATGAGGTCACGCGCCGACAACAGGTGTACGGTCCCAATGTGCTGCCCGAGAAAGGACCGTCACCGCTGTGGCGGATTGTGCTGCGGCAGTTCGCGGCGTCCTTCCATCTGGACGGCGCGCGGACGGATGTGTTTGTGAAAGATGCACCGGAACGTGTGCTGGACATGTGTGGCGATCAGCTTTCTGCTGACGACCGCACACGATTGAATCAGTTAGCACTGGGAATGGCGGCGCGAGGCCTTCGCGTCCTGGCTGTGGGCCACGGCCAACTGTCCTCGCCACTTCAACGGGAAGATGTCCCGCCGCAGCCTGCAAATCTGACACACCTCGGTTTTCTGGGAATGATTGACCCCCTGCGTGCAGGCGCAAGAGAGACTGTCGCCGATTGTCATCGAGCGGGTGTTCTGGTCTCCATGGTGACTGGCGATCATCGCATCACGGCGCTGGCTATCGCGCGTGATCTTGGTCTCGCAGATCGAGACGAACAGGTTGTCACAGCAGCCGACATCGAAGGCAAGTCGGCGGAACAACTGGGCGAGATGGTGCAGAGAATTCGAGTGTTCGCACGCGTCACGCCGCGTCAAAAGTTGCAAATTGTCGATGCCGCCCGAAAAGCCGGACACTTCGTGGCGGTCACCGGCGACGGTGTCAACGATGCCACCACATTGCGAGCGGCCAATATCGGCGTGGCGATGGGAAAAGCCGGAACCGACGTCGCTCGTGAAGCGGCCGACCTTGTCATCAGCGATGACAATTTCAGTTCCATCGTAGGTGGGATCGAAGAAGGCCGTATTGCTTATGACAACATTCGCAAAGTGATCTACCTACTGGTGTCGACCATGGTGTTGTTTGAGAACTTCCATATCGGCAACTGCCGTTCAGAGACAAAGTCTGCGTTTGCATTGTCGCCATTTCGCAGCCCTGTGTTGCTCTTCGGAACGCTGGGCGCATTTCTAATTCATGTGACGGCCATGTATGTGCCATTCCTGCAGGACATGCTTTCCACGACACCCGTTGGTCTTTCTTTGTGGGGCGTTGCAATTGGTGTCAGCATCTTGATCGTCCCGGCCGTTGAGTTGCACAAATGGTGGTGGGCAAACGAACCAGCGGGGTGTTGATTTAATCGTCTAACGGCAAGCCGCAGGCGTCGTTGCCGGATTTCGCCTTCGGCTCGCCGTTCAACGAGAATTTGGAATCTGAAGACGAAATCTACAGCCCGTCAGGGCAGGTGGGGCACAAAAAAATGATTCAAAACACCAGCAAGGGTTGGACCATGAGATTCCCGACTGCGTTCCAAGCCATTGTCGGCGTGTCGTTCGGCACGATGACCTTCCTTGGGATTGTCTGGTCGGTTCACTGGCTATGGCAAACCGCTGGAGAACACGATCGCAATCCACCGCGCGGTGGTGTTCCGGAGCAACTGATGAATCGAAAGTCGAGTGCGATGCAGGACATTCTGGACGGAATGATTCGAGGGGATCTAAAGCAAGTGAACGCCGCTGCGAAGAGGATGGAGGCCTACGGCGACACGATTGAGTGGTACCTTTCGCATTCCGAATATGACAAGCACGGGGAACGGTTCCGCAGTTCTGTGGATGCGTTGCAGGAGGCCACCGGACGGCAAGACATCGAATCGGCCAAAGAGACCGTCCTTGAACTGGAGAGAAGTTGCATTGAATGCCACATGGTGATGAACCGGCAAAAAGCAGGAAACCCATGATGCTGAAACGAATTCGATTCGTGACTTTGAGGCCACCTGCAGGCCAAAGGTTTCACGTTATTTCTAGCACAGTGCTTACGTTGTAGCGAAGTTGAAGTTTGTTCTGTTTACTCAATCGGAAGAATGATGATGACCAAAACCAAAAAGGGAAATAAAGCTCAAGCGGATCGTGTGAACTCGGGGGCAGTTCCGACCACCGAATCCAGCTCAGCAGTGGCACTTCCGGAAGACCAGAATCACGAGGCTGAGTGCCAGCCAGTTCAGGAGCAATCTTGCGACGAATTCGACATGGCGATTCGTGAACTGGCGCACCAAAAGTGGGAAGCGGCTGGGTTTCCGGCGGGTGATGGCTTCGATTTCTGGTTGGAAGCCGAGCGGGAAGTCAAAGCGAATCAGCCAGCCCCCAACCCTGCTTCCGAATAAGAACCCACCCAATTGGGCACAGTACGACGGCACATCACGCATGGATAAGGAGACATTGCTTTGGAATGTGAACATGGTTTGATTTCGGAATCGCTTGAAAACAACCTGCATCACGACGTGGTGAGTACACTTCACCAGAAGGGTTACCATCAGCATCGAACACTGGACATCACCGTTGATCATGGCACAGTGATTGTTGAAGGCCTTGTGCCAACATGGTATCTACGCCAGATCGCGTTGGAATGCATCAAGCGTGTGACAGGTGTGATCGGGGTTGTTGATCGAATCCGGGTGGTGAGGAAGTCGCAAGACGACAACGTTCCGTTTTTCAGTCCGGCTATCGTCCAGCCTGCGACGGAGAAACGCAGACTGGAAGTGGAAGCCTGCCCCACGATTTGCGTTCCGGTCACTGAATGTTCGGCAGCGTCTGTGCTGCCCAGCCAATTCCCATCGAACGACGGCTTCGAGGACGAACACAATTCCTCCGATTTATGGTTCCAGCAGAAGATCGAAGTGCCCGATGAGGAGCGGCAACTGCAAACGGTTTGCGGTTAGTTGAACAGTGCCAGTTTTTGCGGAAACTGAGCGTTTTCGCAACCCGAAGCGTGAGTTTTGTCGAGCCCATGGCCTTGCAGCGGAAACAGAGTGTGTTACCGGATCGCCAAAAGAACACCTGTTGTCCTATATCCAGAACTGGGGTGCAGATTTGACCGTCCTGGGGAACAGCGCACAGAACCTGATCCTGCGTCGCATTTTTGGCGAAACTGCGTTGCACGTCATTCGAAACGCTGAGCAGCCATTGTTCCTGGCTCAAT
>Ga0209702_10003567_pt1 | contig 24262 bp, 23 predicted proteins | sample FRY01_FD_187210 | JGI IMG/M metagenome (GOLD analysis project Ga0209702, IMG submission 187210) | Freshwater microbial communities from Lake Fryxell liftoff mats and glacier meltwater in Antarctica - FRY-01 (SPAdes) (version 2) | ecosystem: Environmental > Aquatic > Freshwater > Ice > Glacier... | reverse complement strand
CTGATGCACTTGATCTTTGGGGTGCTTAAAACACGTCAGCCCTTCAATGTGAATTGGGCTAAAAAAGCTACCGAGGTGATAGAAACAACAATCTCCATTGCAGTCCCGGGAAAAACTAATGCCTTAGCTCTTGACTTTCAAGACGGTATCTGACCTATATCTGGTGGGGCAGTTCGACGCGTACAACAGGCAGTGTCGGATCTCCGTGAATCAAGAGGCGGGGGACGGGATGAGCTGGTGGCGGAAAAAAGCAACGTTGGTGACAAGCCCGGGTAGCAGCCACTGGAACAGGCGTGCCATCTGCACCACCTCAGTGAGGGGGGCGTCGTGCGCAGCTGCCGCGACCAGCCGCGCACTGTCCAGCCCGCCGGGTTGCGGCAGGAGGTCACGAACGGCTTGCAGTGCCTGGGTATGCACCGCCATGCAGAGGGCTTCATAGGGTGCACTGCGGGCCATCGGTTTGAGGTCACTCCAGGCCAATGCAAAGTAGCTGGGCCAGCGTGCCAGTGCGCGGTAATCGGTGTTCACGAAGGGCAGGCCGAGCGTGGCCTTGACGTCGTCGTACAGCGCCTGGGTCGATGCGTCGGCGTGGTGGGGCTCCATCAGCACCAGTGGTGCTTGAGTGCCGCCCGGCTGCTCGCCAGCAAATGGGTTGACATCGCCGCGACCCTGCATGTGGCCACCTTCAAGCAAATATCGCGTCAGTGTGGCAATCAGCAGATAGGGGAAGTTGCCATGCGAAAAAACTTCGATCACCTTGTTCACCTCGGCGAGCTCGCGTGGCGCATACCCCAGCGCCTGCAACTGCGCCAGCAATGGCGGCGGCGCCAGTGCGGCAACGGCCTCTTCCGTGAAGCGGCGCAGTGATCGCGCCTGGGCGACGAATGCCTGACTTTGCACCAACGGCTTCAAGCCCTGCCAAAGTGTTTCGAAGAAGTTGGGGTAGTGGGCGTAAGCCATTGTGACTACGCCCATCCACGGGACATGCAATGTGCGCTTCATGTCTTCGTAGAGTGCCTTTCGCCGGCCCGCTGCCGCGTATTCCGGCAGCGGGTGAATGACCGGGATGGACAGAGGCGGCAGGCGGGGCATGTCAGTCATGCGGGAATTCTACCGGAGCAGCAGCAGCGCTGCGAAGGCGCCGCATCGGGTACGTCGTCTTGCGCACTCTCTCAAACGGGATATCCGCGCGTCAGCGGTAAACCGACACGCCGATTCACCAATATCGATGACGTCACCCAGGATCATGCTCACACGCGGGCATATCGCACCATGGCCTAATCAGTCTTCAGTGGCTCCACGCTCAACTTTGCCACAACGAAGGCGCGCAGTGTTTCTTCGGCGCGATTTGCGGCAGTGGGCCGATTACTACGCTCATCTGGTTGGACAAGGCTGGCGCTGGACATGAAACAAGTGTTTCTTTATTTTGAAAATAATTTATTTGTTACAATATTCAGACCGTGCCTTATCGCCACTTGATCCAATTGCTGGAAAGTCACTTTGACGCCCTGAGCCCCGAGTTGCAGCGTGCCGCCCGCTGGGTGCGCGAACACCCGGCGGAGCTGGGTCTGCAGTCGATGCGGCAATCGGCGCAGGCGGCGGGCGTGTCCCCGGCCACCATGACGCGGCTGGCCCGCGCGCTTGGACTGAACGGCTTTGACGCCATGCGCCGTCCGTCCATGGTGGCCTTCGCCCGGACGATTGGACGCACGAGCGAGCTCTCGCCGGCTGATACAGCAGGCTCCCCAATGGATGCGCTTGGCCGCCTGATGCAAACCCAGGCCAACAACCTGCACTCGGTACGCACCCGGAACACGCCGCAGCAACTGCGGGCCGCCGCCGCCGCCGTGCTTGCCGCGCGGAAAGTGCTGTTCTTGGGGCTGCGCGCCAGCTTCGGCATTGCCTACCATCTGCATTACACCTGTGACTGGCTGCGCGGTGGTACCCGGCTCGCCAGCGATGCCGGTGGCGCCTGGGTGGACCAGGTACTAGCGCTGGCACCGGGTGACCTGCTGGTGGCGGTGAGCCAGGCTCCCTATACCCGTCAGACGGTCGAGGCGGTGCAGGAGGCCAGCGCACGTGGTGTGCCAGTGCTGGTGCTGACCGACAGCAGCCTGTCGCCATTGGCGCGGCTGGCCTGGCAGCATTTGTTGTTTGACGCCGCATCGCCCTCATTTTTTCATTCCATGACCGGCGCCCAGGCCCTCGCCGAGATGCTGATGGGTTGCGTCGCCGAGCAGGGCGACGCGGCCGTTGTGCAACGCCTGGCGCAACGCCAGCAGCGGCTACAGGACTCGCAGGCCTACTGGGAGAAACAGCGCCCGCCTATTGCCAGACGTGCAAAGACTTGAATCCGGACCAGCCCCATGACCACGCCCACCACCTCGCGTTCATTCAGCCCCGCTTCTACCCACGTGTTTCACCGCCAGTTGCACCACGATCTGCCGGTGGCTGTGTCGGGGCAAGGCATTACCCTCGCCGACGCCAATGGCCGGGTCTACCTGGACGCGTCGGGCGGGGCAGCCGTGTCCTGCCTGGGGCACGGCCACCCAGAGGTGCTGGCCGCCATGCATGCCCAGGTTGACCGGCTGGCCTATGCCCATACCAGCTTCTTTACCACCGAAGTGGCCGAGGAACTGGCCGATGTGTTGATTGAATCGGCGCCAGAGGGCATGAGCCACGTTTACTTCGTCAGTGGCGGCTCCGAGGCGATGGAGGCGGCCCTGAAGATGGCGCGCCAGTACTTTGTCGAGATCGGCCAGCCGCAGCGTCGTCACTTCGTTGCCCGTCGGCAAAGCTACCACGGCAACACGCTGGGCGCACTGGCGGTGGGGGGTAATGCATGGCGGCGCGAGCAGTTTCGCCCCTTGTTGATGGACGTTGCCCATGTGGCGCCATGCTACGAGTACCGGGACCGCCGACCCGATGAAACCCCCGAGGCCTACGGCCAGCGGCTGGTGATCGAGCTGGAGGAAACCTTCGTGCGGCTGGGGCCGGAAAACGTGATGGCTTTCGTCGCCGAAACCGTGGGTGGTGCGACGGCGGGCGTATTGACCCCGGTGCCGGGTTATTTCAAAGCGATTCGCGCGCTGTGCGACCGCCACGGCATCCTGCTCATCCTCGATGAGGTCATGTGCGGCATGGGGCGCACCGGCACGCTGCATGCCTGTGAGCAAGAGGGCGTGGTGCCGGATATTCTGGCCATCGCCAAGGGTCTGGGCGGTGGCTACCAGCCTATTGGCGCGATGCTGGTGCAAGCACGACTGGTGGATGTTTTCAAACAGGGCAGCGGCTTGTTTCAGCATGGTCACACCTACCTCGGCCACGCCGTGGCCTGCGCCGCTGCGCTGGCCGTGCAGCGGGTGATTCAGCGCGACGGGCTGCTGGCCCAGGTGCAGGCGCGCGGCCAAACCCTGCAAGGCCTGCTGCAGCAAAGATTTGGTGGCCATGACCATGTGGGCGACATTCGCGGTCGGGGTCTGTTCTGGGGGGTGGAACTGGTAGCTGACCGCGCAACACGCCAGTGGTTCGACCCGGCGCTCAAGCTGCACGCCCGCATCAAACGCCAAGCCATGGCGCTGGGGTTGATGGTGTACCCCATGAGCGGAACGGTGGATGGGCGCTGCGGCGACCACATCCTGCTTGCGCCGCCTTTCATTTCCAGCGAGGCGGAACTAACGCAGATCGTTGCGCTGCTGGGCGTGGCGGTTGATCAGGCCATTGAGTCGTGTCATTGATGACTCCGAACCTGACCTCATCAGCAGCGCTGATGGTTCATGAGTGTGGCGCCACTCATGGGTAATCCCGGTATCGCTGCCACTATGACAGGGGTATCCTGTAGTAGTGCACTCCACTCCCCGGTCGGCCGACTTTGTGAAGACGACTTCCCGGTGGGCTTCCCTCAAAGGGATCCGCTTTTTCCATTCCATCCATAAAGGAGTCAACATGAAAACTTTCCTGAAATCTTCCGCCTCCGGCCTGTCGCTGGTGGCCGCTGCCCTGGTGCTGTCTGCGCCGCTGGCCTCCGTCCAGGCGCAACAAAAGTTCATGACCATTGGCACGGGTGGTGTCACCGGCGTGTACTACGCCGCAGGTGGCGCCATTTGCCGTCTGGTCAACAAGGACCGCGCCAAACACGGCATCCGTTGCTCGGTGGAGTCCACCGGCGGTTCGGTGGTGAACATCAACACCATTCGCGCGGGTGAGCTGGACTTTGGGGTGGCCCAGTCCGACTGGCAGTACCACGCGGTCAATGGCTCCAAGGTGTTCGAGAAGGACGGTAAGTTTGCCGATATGCGCGCCGTGTTCTCCCTGCACCCTGAGCCCTTCACCGTGTTGGCCCGCAAAGAGGCCAACATCACCAAGTTTGAAGACTTCAAGGGCAAGCGCTTCAACATCGGCAACCCCGGCTCGGGCACCCGCGCTTCCATGGAGCAACTGCTCGAGACCATGAGCTGGAAGGTCAGCGACTTTGGCCTCGCCGCCGAGCTCAAGGCGGATGAACACGGCGCAGCCCTGTGTGACAACAAGATTGACGGCTTCTACTACGGTGTCGGTCATCCTTCGGCCAACATTCAGGATCCGATCACCACTTGCGGCGCCAAGCTCGTTCCGCTGACGGGGCCCGCAGTGGCCAAGCTGATCAAGGACAACAGTTTTTACGCGGGGGTCAACATCCCCGGCGGTCTGTATGCGGGGCATCCGAATCCCACGCCCACCTATGGCGTGCTGGCGTCCTTCGTGACTTCGGCCAAGGTGCCCGATGCCACCGTGTACGAATTGGTCAAGGCCGTGTTTGAGAATTTTGACGAGTTCAAGAAACTGCACCCCGCCTTTGGCGCCCTTGATGCCAAGAAAATGATCAAGGACGGCCTGTCCGCACCGCTGCACCCCGGTGCCGTGAAGTACTACAAGGAGAAAGGCTGGATGTGATCCAGCTTTGCTGAGGTCCACTGGACTGAAGCCGCAAAAAAAGCTCTGATGACTCAGGGCTTTTTTTGTTAATGAAAACAACACGCCTGGACTAGCCCCGCATGAAATCAACAACTCCCGCCGGCACCGTGCCGGAGATTGACGTCAACAAATTCGTGGCCGACAACGACATCGGCGCGCGCGCGCCCGGCCCGGCGATGCGCCGCTTTTTGCTCTACGTGGCGCTGGCCTGGTCGGTGTTTCAGCTCTGGATTGCCTCGCCCCTGCCGTTCAGCCTGGGCGTTCTGGTTTTCAATGACACCGAAACCCGCGCCATTCACCTGGCGTTTGCGGTGTTTCTAGCGTTCATGTCCTACCCGGCGTTCAGGCGTTCGCCCAGCGACCGTGTACCGGCCACCGACTGGGTGTTTGCCATCGTGGGCACGTTTTGCGCCGCGTATCTGTTTGTGTTTTACCGCGAGCTCTCCACCCGGCCCGGCCAGCCGACCCCGATGGACGTGTACACCGGGCTAGTCGGCATCGTTCTGCTGCTCGAAGCCACGCGCCGCGTGCTGGGCCTGCCGATGGTGATCGTGGCGCTGGTGTTTCTGGGCTATACCTTTGGCGGTCCCTACATGCCGGACATGATTGTCCACCGCGGCTTTTCGCTCAACCGCGCCATGAGCCATCAGTGGCTCACCACCGAGGGCGTGTTTGGCGTGGCGCTGGGGGTCTCCAGCAGCTTTATTTTTCTGTTTGTTTTGTTTGGCTCGCTGCTGGACAAGGCGGGTGCCGGCAACTACTTCATCAAATCGGCATTTGCCATGCTGGGCCACATGCGTGGGGGCCCCGCCAAGGCGGCAGTTTTGTCTTCGGCTGCGACCGGCATTATTTCGGGCTCGTCGATTGCCAACGTGGTCACCACCGGCACCTTCACCATTCCGTTGATGAAACGCGTGGGCTACCGCCCCGATCAGGCGGCCGCCGTCGAGGTGTCAAGCTCGGTCAACGGGCAGTTGATGCCGCCGGTGATGGGGGCGGCCGCCTTCCTCATGGTGGAGTACGTCGGCATTCCCTATATCGAGGTCATGAAGCATGCCTTTTTGCCGGCCATTATTTCCTACATCGCACTCTTCTACATCGTCCACATTGAGGCATTGAAGGCCAATATGGTCGGCCTGCCGCGGCGCAATCCGGGCTCGGCGGGCGCGCGCCTGATCTCGTTTGGCATGACGCTGGCCGGCTTCATCGTGCTGTCGGGCGCGGTGTACTGGGGTATCGGCTGGATCAAAACCCTCATGGGTCCATCCGCCGTCTGGGTGGTGGGGGTGGGCTTACTCGCGTCCTATGTGGGCTTGCTGTGGTTTGGCGCGCGCCAGCCCGAACTGCAGCTTGATGACCCGAACGCGCCGGTGTTTGAGCTGCCTGAGACCGGACCAACAGTCAAGTCCGGCCTGCACTACCTGCTGGCCGTGGTGGTGCTGATCTGGTGCCTGATGGTGGAGCAGATGTCGCCCGGTCTGTCGGCATTTTGGGCGACCGTGTTCATGATCTTTGTCATGCTCACGCAAAAACCCATCATTGCCTGGTTCCGTGGAACAGGTGCATTGGGCCAGGCGGCGAGACAGGGTTTCTACGAACTGGTTGACGGCTTGGCCATCGGCGCTCGCAACATGATTGGCATTGGTGTGGCGACGGCGGCGGCGGGCATCATTGTGGGTACCGTGACGCTCACCGGGATCGGGCTGGTCATGACCGAGCTGGTCGAGTTGCTCTCCGGCGGAAATTTGATGCTCATGCTGATACTGGTGGCGCTGATCAGCCTGATTCTGGGCATGGGTTTGCCCACGACGGCCAACTACATTGTGGTGTCCACGCTGATGGCGCCGGTGGTGGTGGAGCTGGGCGCGCAAAGCGGGCTGATCGTGCCGTTGATCGCCGTGCACCTGTTTGTCTTCTACTTCGGGCTGATGGCCGACGTGACGCCGCCGGTGGGGTTGGCGTCTTTTGCGGCGGCAGGGATCGCGCGTTGCGACCCCATCAAGGCCGGGGTGACCGCATTCTTCTACAGCATGCGCACCGCGATCCTGCCTTTTCTTTTTATTTTCAACACCCAATTGCTGCTGATGGATCTCACCGGGCCAGTGCACCTGATTCTGACGGTGGTCAGTGCCACCGTGGCCATGCTGGTGTTCGCGGCGGCGACGCAAGGGTATTTTTTGGTGAGATCGCGCTGGTACGAAACCAGCATCCTGTTGCTGGTCACATTCACCTTGTTTCGCCCGGGTTTCTGGTGGGACATGGCCTACCCGCCCTTTCAAGAAGTGCCCGTCACCCAGATCAGCCAGTTGGTCGAGGACGCGCCCGTCAATGCTGGTAAACGGCTCTGGATCGAGGGCACCAATCTGGATGGCAAGGAGATTCGAAAAGGTGTGTTGCTGCCGCTGGGCGCAAAGGGTTCAGCCCGCGAGCGGCTGGCCAGTGCTGGCGTGACCGTCATGCCTCAAGGGGCTGCACTGCTGATCACGCAGGTGCGCTTCGGTAGCCGAGCCGAAAAGCTCGGAATGGAGCAGGGCTATCGCATCGTCTCGGCCGAGGTACGCGCCGAGCGGCCCGCCAAGGAGTGGATGTTCCTGCCTGCAGCTGCCTTGCTGCTGCTCGTGGTCGCCCTTCAGCGCGCACGGGCTGGCCGGGCGCGAGCGCAGCGCAGTGCTGCTGGCAGCGCATGACCTGGGTTACCCTCATCTATGCGCTGATGCATTCGGTCGCGCCCATCAACGAGGAGATGGCGCACAAGGCCTCTTCAGCTGGCATCTACGCCCGCTGCCTCAAAAAGCCATTCGCGGAAGGTCTTCACTTTTTTTGCTCTGCCGCTCGCTGGCCCGGCAAGAGACAAAATGCGGCTCCTCGGCCAGGGGCAAAAACTGGTCCGGCCCCAGCTCGATCAGTTCGCCGCGCAACAGTTCGCGCTCGGCCAGGCGCAGGCTTTCCAGCGCCACCCCCATGCCGTCGGCCGCCGCCGAGATGGACAGGGCCGCGCGGTCAAACGAGGGCCGGGGTTGTGTCGGCCAGGGTGAAACTTTCGAGGCGGGCGGCAGACTCAAATGCTCTCAGCTAGGCGAAGCTTGGAATGTGCCTCATGTTGTTGGTCTATTCATGAATAAAATTCATTCTTCCATGAATATCCATCGCTTGTCAACGCGGCCAAAGCGCGCGACCATGGAGTCCTCTGTTCAGACCCAGCCCCAAGGAGAAAAAAATGTCAGCCGTACTGGAAACCAGCCCGAAAACCGACAGTAGCAGCACCATCGATCTGGGCAAAGACCGGGTGTCTATTTATCAGCCGGACGACCCTTCGCTGGTTTTTCCGAACATTCCGAAGTTTTCCAGTTCAGCCGAGGAACGCCGGCATCTGAAAGAACGGCTGGTCGCTTCGTGCCGCGCTTTTGCCTTGCAGAATTTTGATTACGGCTTTGCCGGCCACCTGACGGTGCGCGATCCGGAACACCCCGACCTGTATTGGACCAACCCCATGGCGGTGCATTTCTCGCAGGTCAAGGTGTCCAACCTGATTCTGGCCGACCACAGCGGCAAGGTGGTGCAGGGCAAACATGCGATCAATCGCGCCGGTTTTGTGCTGCATTCAGCGGTGCATGAGGCACACCCCGACATTGTGGCCATGTGCCACGCCCACACGGTGTACGGCACGGCGTTTGCGGCATTGGGAAAAAAGCTGGAGCCGATCACGCAGGATGCCTGCGCCTTTTTTGAGGACCATGTGGTCATTGGCGACGAAGCCGGCCAGGTCACGGTGGAAGTCAAGGCCGGGCACAGTGTGGCCCAGGCCTTCAAGGGCGTCAAAGCCGCGATTCACCAGAACCACGGCCTGCTCACAGGAAGCCGCCACAGCATTGAGTCGGCAGCGTTCTGGTTTATCGCGCTGGAGCGTTGCTGCCAGCAACAGTTGCTGGTCGACGCCAGCGGCGTGGCACCGCGCCTGGTGCCGCCGGACCGCGCGCGTTACAGCCGCGAACATGTGGGCAGCGACTACATCGGCTGGCTGCACTTTCAGCCAATCTGGGCGCAGCTGGTCGAAACCCAGCCGGACATGTTTGACTAATACTGCGACCCGATCCAGGGAACCCCTTCATGACCCAGAACAAAAACCTCCAGGCCCTCACCGCTGCATTCGACGCCTTCAACCGAAACGACCTGGCGGCGGCATCGGGCTTTCTGGCCGAAGATATTGGGCACACCATCCGGGGCTGGCAGTAGAGCAGTGGGCCAAACTTTGATTTTATCCACGCCCGTTCCGTAATGGTGCCTTGAGCGCGCCCTTGTCGCGCTGCAGATAGTAGCGCAGGCGTTTGGGGACCGACAGCACCCATTGGCGCACCGGTAGGCGGGGGAACACATGGTCCGTCAGGTGTGTAGCCGCCTCGGCCATTCGGCGCGTGTTGCACGAGGGGTAAACGCCGCGACCCTTGCAGGAGAAGGCCGCTAGGTAGTCGTGCCCGCAGTCATCGCAACGTGCCCGCGCAAAGCCGTGGGCAAAGATGCCGCACTCCAGATACTTGCAAAGGCTTTCTCTACATAGGGCGCCGGGGTGTGGTGGTCGCCCTGGCCGTCAAACTGCCCCGCGCTTGCCAGCTCAAACCAAGTCTCGAAATGCTCGGCCACGGTGCGGTACAGCAGGGTGCGTTCGGGGTGGCGGCACCTTTGACTTGGCGTGCAGCGGGACATGGTGGTGCCCACGCGTGTGCTGGTGCAGATGATGGGGCGGGCCTTGCATACGCACCGCAAGCGCCTGTCTGTGTGGCTTTTAGCTGCGTGTGGCTTCGTAAAAAAGCCACACAGCCCCCGTCAGCGTCGACATCACCCATACCTTGATGTGTAGACGGGCGCGGCGTTGCATGATCTTGTGGCAACGTTTGTGTCATGCTAAGGTTTGCGAAACTCCCAAAGGATTCATCATGCGTGTTGACGAACTGATTGGTGGCTGGTCGCTCGCCGCGTTTACCAAGGCGCTACCGCCCATAGGGGACACCGAGCGCGCCGCGCTGGAAGCGGGTACGGTGGGTTTTGAGGGCCAGTTGTTCTCGGGCCAACCCGATTTTGACTCGCTGGCCGGCGCCGGGCCGAATCAGCTCAGCGCGGCCGAGCAAGCCTTTCTCGACCATGAAGTCGTCGAGCTGATCGCCATGCTGGATGATTTTGAGATCGATCAGGCCGGCGATTTGCCGCCTGAAGTCTGGAAATTCCTGCGGGAGAAGCGGTTCTTCGGGATGATCATTGCGCGCGAATTTGGTGGACTGGGTTTTGGCCATTTCGCTCATGCCGTGGTCGTCACACGCATCGCCACCGTGAATGTCACCGCCGCTGTGACCGTGATGGTGCCCAACTCGCTCGGTCCCGGTGAGTTGTTGCAGCACTACGGTACCGATGCGCAAAAACAGCATTATCTGCCCCGCCTGGCAGACGGTCGCGAACTCCCCTGTTTTGGATTGACTTCGCCTTATGCGGGCTCTGACGCGGCGGCGATTCCAGATCGCGGGGTGTTGACCGAGCGAGTGATTGATGGCCGGTCGGTGCCTGGATTTTTGGTGCAGTTCGACAAGCGTTACATCACGCTGGCGCCAGTGGCCACCGTGGTGGGCCTTGCCTTTCACGCCTTCGATCCGGGTCGGCCCGAGGGCGAGCGCGAGCTGGGCATTACCTGCGCCTTGCTGCCGGTGCCGACCGACGGCATGTCCATTGGCAGTCGGCACTGGCCCATGGATTCCTCATTCATGAATGGCCCGATACGTGGCAAGGACGTGTTCGTTCCGATGGACTGGGTGATCGGTGGCGCGCCGATGGTTGGACAAGGCTGGCGCATGCTGATGGAGAGTCTGGCGGCCGGGCGGGCCATCTCCTTGCCGGCACTGGGTTCATCCATGCAGCAGACATCTTTGTTCGTCGCGGTGGGTTACGGTCGCATCCGGGAGCAATTTGGGCTGCAGATCAGCCGCTTTCACGCCGTTGCAGCGCTGATTGCGGGGATGGCCACCGAACTCTATGCCAGCGATGCGGCGCGCCGTTACACGGCAGCCGTACTGGACAAGGGTGAGCGCCCAAGCGTAGCCAGTGCCATTTTGAAGGTGCATCTGACCGAAGGCGGCAGGCGCGCCGTGATTCAAGGCATGGACATTTTGGGTGGCAAGGGCATCAGTTACGGACCCAAGAATTTGCTCGGCGTCGCCTACCGGCATGCACCGATAGCCATCACGGTGGAGGGGGCCAATCTCCTGACCCGCGCACTGATCATTTTTGGGCAGGGCGCGGTGCGCTGCCACCCTCACGTGCTGGACGAGATGGCGGCGGTGCAATCCCAAGACCGGCGTGCCTTGGGAAAAGCCTTGCGGGGCCATGCCGGTCACGTGCTGCGTAACTTGTGGACCAGCCTGATAGGGGCGCCCGTGATCGGCACACCGCCGCTGGCACTGGCCGCTGAAGCGCGCCTGATCGCCAAGGTGTCAGCCAAGTACGCGCTGACGGTCGATCTGGCTATGGGCCTGCTCGGTGGAAAGCTCAAGCGCATGGAATTACTGTCGGCGCGACTGGGCGATGTTCTGTCGCACCTGTACATGGCATCGGCCAGTGTTTGGCGCTACCAGATCGAAAACGACCACAAAATGCTGCCGCTGGCACGCGCTGCCATTCGCGTCCAGTTGGCGCTGGCGTGCGTGGCGTTGCGTGACCTGTATGCCAATCTGCCGTCCCGGGTGCTTCGCATGGCCGCGCCCCTGATACTGCACGGCACGGCCCATCTGGCCCCCCTGCGAGACCGCGATAGGCTCGCGCTGGCCGATTCGCTGCGTGAAAATCCGGATCTGGTGGCCCACCTGTGTCCTGATGTGGTGAAGCCGGCCAGCGGTGGATTGCATGACTTGATGACCGCGCTGACATTGGCCGACACGGTGGGCGACGAACTCAGTGAACTCAACAAGGCACTTCGCCGCGCCGAGTCCCTGCCGAAGGCGGCTGCCAACTCGAAAAATCCAGCCGCCGCACTAGCCTACCTGCTGGCCGCAGACCGGGTCATTCAGGTGGATGATTTTGAACCGGAGCAAGCCCGGCCTATTGGTTTGGACTAATGTCGGTTGTATTTGCGCCTTGACAGGGCGACCGTATAGAATGGCGGATGTTCGAGGAGCGATGCAGCCCGCCACACACTGACCCAGTCAGAAGGCGAGTGAGGCTCGGACAACAGGTCGCCCGCCGACTCTGCTTCCCAACCGCGCTCACCCACTGTGCTGTGAGGTGAGTTGACCCCCGCAGTGGTTTTTAAAAGCCTGTTTTGGAGTCACCATGAGCGCCGTTCTTAAACCTACCGCCGATTACATCATTGCCGACTTGTCCCTTGCCGCATGGGGCCGCAAAGAGCTGAAAATCGCCGAAACCGAAATGCCAGGCCTGATGGCGATTCGCCAGGAATTCGCCAAGGCCCAGCCCCTCAAAGGCGCGCGCATCACCGGCTCGCTGCACATGACGATCCAGACCGGCGTGCTGATTGAAACCCTGCAAGCACTTGGCGCTGAAGTGCGTTGGGCATCGTGCAATATTTTCTCGACGCAAGACCATGCTGCTGCCGCGATTGCTGCCGCTGGCACGCCCGTGTTTGCCATCAAGGGCGAAACCTTGGCCGACTACTGGGACTACACCCACAGCATCTTCGAATTCAAGGGTGCCAAAGGCACACCCGAAGAAGGCCCGAACATGATCCTGGACGACGGCGGCGACGCAACGCTGCTGATGCACCTTGGCACCAAGGCTGAAAAAGATGCCAGCCTGATCTCCAAGCCCGGCAGCGAAGAAGAAATCTGCCTCTTCAACGCCATCAAAGCCAAGCTGGCGATTGACCCGACCTGGTACAGCCGCCGCCTGAAAAATATTATCGGCGTGACCGAAGAAACCACCACTGGCGTGCTGCGTTTGAACGAAATGTCGGCCAAGGGCACGTTGGCCCTGCGCGCCATCAACGTGAACGACTCAGTTACCAAGAGCAAGTTCGACAACCTCTACGGCTGCCGCGAGTCACTGGTTGACGCGATCAAACGCGCCACCGACGTGATGATTGCTGGCAAGGTGGCTGTTGTGGCTGGCTACGGCGATGTTGGCAAGGGATCGGCACAAGCACTGCGCGCACTGAGCGCACAAGTGTGGGTGACTGAGATCGACCCCATCAACGCCCTGCAAGCCGCGATGGAAGGCTACAAAGTTGTGACGATGGAATACGCTGCTGACAAGTGCGATATTTTCGTATCTGCCACCGGCAACAAGAACGTCATCACCTACGCGCACATGGCGGCCATGAAAGACCAGGCCATCGTCTGTAATATCGGCCATTTCGACAACGAAATCGATGTTTCTTCGCTCGAAAAATGCACCTGGGAAGAAATCAAGCCGCAAGTCGATCATGTGATCTTCCCGGACGGCAAGCGTATTATTTTGCTGGCCAAAGGCCGCCTGGTTAACCTCGGTTGCGGCACCGGTCACCCGAGCTTCGTGATGTCGTCGAGCTTTGCCAATCAGACGATTGCACAGATCGAACTCTTCACCAAGCAGGCTGAATATGAGGTGGGTAAGGTGTATGTGCTGCCAAAACACTTGGACGAAAAAGTTGCGCGTTTGCACCTGAAAAAGGTCGGCGCTGTGCTTAGCGAGTTGAGTGATGAGCAGGCTTCTTACATCGGTGTGTCGAAGGCCGGTCCGTACAAAGCCAACACCTACCGTTATTGATTTTTAGTGGTGACTAGCGTGCTTGCTACGCCCTTGAGGCCGCCTGCAGGCGGAGAAAAAAACACATGCGCGCTGACTTATTCCTCGTCGAACACGGCTTTGCCACCACCCGCTCCCAGGCCCAGCGCCTGATTGTTTCGGGCGTGCAATGGCGCGTTCTGGTAGAGGGCGATGTGGCGCCCGCGTGGAAGCGCGTTGCCAAAAACGGTGACGAGGTGCCTGACGCAGCCGAGCTGCAGGTGCTGGACAACACCGAGGCCAAATACATTTCCCGCGGCGGGCTGAAGCTTGAAGGTGCTTTGAAGCTCTCCGGCGTGAACGTCAACGGCCTGCGCTGCCTCGATATCGGCCAGTCCACCGGCGGCTTTACCGATTGTTTGTTGCAGTATGGTGCCGCCAGGGTAGTGGGTATTGATGTGGGTCATGGCCAGTTGCACGCGACCATGCGCGGTGATGCGCGCGTGGTCTGCATTGAAGGCGTGAATGCGCGCTCACTCACGGCTGATGATCTGACCGAGCACTATGCGTGTGCCGTGCAACTTGATGATGAAGCTCGCGACGAGGATAGGGGCGATGATGACTTCAACCCGCTGTTTGATTTTTTAACCGGCGATTTGTCTTTCATCTCTTTAACGCTGGTGCTGCCAGCTGTTGCGCGCCTGCTGAAGGCCGACGGCCATTTGCTGATGCTGGTCAAACCGCAGTTTGAATTGCAGCCCGGTCAAATCGGTAAGGGTGGCATTGTGCGTGAGCCCGCATTGTTTGAGTTTGTTGAAAAGCGCCTGCGTGACACCTGCGCGGGGCTTGGCCTTAAAGTGCTGGGCTGGATGGATTCACCCATTGCAGGTGGCGACGGTAACCGTGAGTTTTTTATTCACGCACAAAAAGGGCACAACGTAGAAGGCGAAGATCAGCCGCTGGTTGCCGCACCAACGCGCAATCTGCCCAAGCGTACACCGCGCAGCGAGCAACGCGCGCGGCATGCGGCGCATGAAGACTCAGAAGAAGCCCACGCCGGCCAGCACGGTCCGGCGCGCGCAAAATCCAAAAAAAGTAAAAATACTATTGATGAGGATACTGCTGAATGAACACGAATCAATGGCCCATCAGCTTCGAATTTTTCCCCACCAAAACCCCCGAAGGTGCAGTCAAATTGCGCGCCGTTCGTCAGCAGTTGTATGCGCTCAAACCCGAGTTCTGCTCGGTCACTTTTGGCGCGGGCGGCTCGACGCAAGCAGGCACCTTTGCGGCAGTGAGCGAAATTCTGGCCGAAGGTGTTGATGCTGCAAGCCATTACTCATGCATAGGCGCAACCAAGGCCACCGTGCGCCAGCAACTCGCCACGCTGCAACAGATGGGCGTTAAGCGCTTGGTCGCTTTGCGAGGTGATTTGCCCAGTGGCTACGGTGCCGGTGGCGAGTTTCAGTACGCCAGCGATCTGGTTGAATTTATCCGTACCGAGACCGGTGATGCCTTTCACATTGAAGTCGCGGCCTATCCTGAAATTCATCCACAGGCCAAGTCAGCGGACGCAGACCTGCAAGCCTATGTGCGCAAGGTCAAGGCGGGTGCCAACGCCACCATCACGCAATATTTTTTCAACAGCGACGCTTACTTTCGTTTTGTCGATGACGCGGCAAAGCTGGGCGCTGACGTGCCCGTGGTACCTGGCATCATGCCCATCACCAGCTCCACCCAGCTGATGCGCTTTTCAGATGCCTGCGGTGCCGAAATCCCGCGCTGGATTCGCCTGCGCTTACAAGGCTTTGGCGATGATGTCGAGTCGATCAAAAGCTTTGGGCTAGACGTGATTGCAGACCTGTGTGAGCAACTCAAAAATGGCGGCGCGCCCGGCATTCATTTCTACACCATGAACCAGAGTGCTGCGACGCTGGAGCTGTGCAAACGCTTGTTCAACGCTGCTTGATCGCAGTCACTTCAATCTCAATCTTCATACGCGCATCCACCAAGTCGGCTGAGATCATCAGCGCCAGCTTCACCGGGTCATTGGATACGAGTCGCTTGGTCGTTGACACGCTTTTGTGGCCAAGCAGCGCTGCGATGTGCACCAGGTCATACATCGCATCATCTCGCTCATCCTCTGCGCCATGCGTGAAACTTCTCCAGCCATGCCAGTACCCGCTGCGGCGCATGGGCGCGCTTCCACTCTCCAGCGGCGTATTTGTTGGCCTCTGACAGCGTCGGGTAGGTGTGGATGGTGCCCAGTATCTTGTTCAATCCCAGGCCGTGCTTCATAGCCAAGACAAACTCGGTCAGCAAGTCGCCGGCATGTTCGCCGACGATGGTGACGCCCAGAATCCGGTCCTTGCCCGGTACCGTCAGTACCTTCACAAAACCATGCGCCGTGCCGTCGGCAATGGCGCGGTCCAGGTCGTCAATGCCGTATTTGGTGACTTCATAGGCAACGCCTTTTTCTCGTGCTTCCTGCTCGTTGAGGCCGACCCGCGCTACCTCCGGGTCAATGAACGTGGCCCAGGGAATCACCGAATAATCCGCCTTGAAGCGTTTGAAGTCACCAAACAGCGCATTCACAGCGGCATACCAAGCCTGGTGCGCGGCGACGTGGGTGAACTGGTAGGGTCCAGCTACATCGCCAGCGGCAAAGATATTGGGGTAGATGGTTTCCAGATAATCGTTGGTGACCACCGTGCGCTGGGTCGGAATGCCCAGTTCTTCCAGGCCGTAGCCACTAAGGCGAGCAACACGGCCGACCGCACAAAGAAGCGCATCGAATTCAATGCGCTGTTCAGTTCCCTGGTGCTCAACGACGATGAACTTGCGCTCACCCTCACGTTCGCAGCGCAAGGCCGTGTGCCCGGTCAGCACGCCGACACCGTCGTGGGTCAAGGCATCACGGGCCAAGTTTGACACTTCTTCGTCCTCGCGAATCATGATGCGCGGTGCCATCTCGACCTGCGTTACCTTCGAGCCCAGGCGGGCAAAGCTCTGCGCCAGTTCACAGCCTATCGGGCCACCACCCAGTACCACCAGCCGGGCGGGCGCGGTATCGAGCTTGGCAAATTCGTCCCACAGGGTGTCACTTGTCACATAGCCCACGTCATCCAGACCCGGCAGTGGCGGCACCAAGGGCCTGGCTCCGGTGCCAATCACGATGCTGCGCGTGGTCAAGCGCTGAATCTCACCAGAATTGAGCTTGATCTCCACCGTCCAGGGATTGACGATACGCGCATAACCTTGTAACACCTCGACGCCGAGATCGGTGTAGCGCTCAATGCTGTCGTGCGGCGCCACGGTGCGAATCACCTCATGCACACGCGCCATCACCTTTTTGAAGCTGAAGGTCGGTTGGGTCGCTTCGAGTCCATAGTGCTCGCCATGGCGCATTTGTGTGGCCAGCTTGGCGCTCTTGATCAGGGCCTTGCTGGGCACGCAACCGTAGTTCAGACAATCGCCGCCCATCTTTTCAGCTTCGACCAGGGTGACCTTGGCCTTGACGGCGGCGGCGATATAGGAAGTGACCAATCCGGCCGCGCCTGCACCAATCACAATCAGGTTGCGATCAAATCTCTTGGGCTTTTGGCTGGCCCATTTGGCATAGACCTTTTTGTTCTGAAACATGGTGATGGCTTTCTTTGCGACAAGAGGAAAGAGTCCGAGCGCAGCGAACGAGATCAATAAACCCGGCGAGGCAACGTCTTTGAGCGAATCAATGCGTGCCAACTGGGTGCCCGCGTTGACGTAAACAAAGGTGGCAGCCAGCATGCCCAACTGACTGACCCAGTAATAGGTTCGCGTCTTGATGGGGGTCAGTCCCATCAATAAATTGAGTACAAAAAATGGCACTAGCGGAATCAGACGCAGGCTGAACAAATAAAAGGCCCCATCTTTAGCCAGTCCTTGATTAACCCCAGACAGTTGCGCACCGAAGCGTTGCTGCACGGCATCACGCAGCACATAACGTGAGGCCAGCATCGCCAAGGTGGCGCCCAGGCTGGAGGCGAAGGACGCGATGACAGTACCCAGCAACTGGCCAAACAAGGCACCGGCAGCCAGAGTAAAAATGGTCGCACCTGGCAAGGAGACTGCAGTGGCTGCTACATAAATGATGGAAAAGACGGCTACGACCTGAACCGGATTTTCCGCAAATGCGGCTGCAAAAGTGGTCTGGCTTTGCTTGAGGTAGGCCAGACTGAAGTATTGGCCCAGGTCAAACGCAAAATAGGTCGCCAGCAACGTCGCCAGCGTGAGGATGATCAAGAGTTTCTTTTTATTCATTAAGAATCCGTGTGGTGACGTTCTTTGGTCGATCTTCGTTGCTCAGTTCTTACACATTAGAAATGTGTAAGAAATCCATTCCTCCGAGCGACTAATTACAAATGTGTAAGAAAACGACTCCTTTGCGCGACTGATGTTTTTAGTTATCAACTCAACCCCAAGGAAGCCAACATGAATCTGCGTACCCTCGTCATTTCTGCACTTTTGCTCGCAACTGTAGCGCTGTCCCATGCACTGGAAATCAAACCCTACACTGCGGCAGCATTGGCTGAAGCGCAAAACGCCAACAAGCCGGTTGCCATTCACTTTCACGCCGACTGGTGCTCTACTTGCCGCGCGCAGGAGAAGGTTTTGAACACCCTTAAAACTGAAGCAGGGCTTGACCTGACGGTGTTGGTGGCCAACTACGATACTGAGAAAGATCTAAAAAAACGTTTTAACGTGCGCGTCCAATCGACGTTTGTCATGCTGCGCGGACAACAAGAGCGTTCCCGCTTGGTAGGCGATACCGCCCCCGAAGCGATCCGCAGCGCTTTGAAATCCGCGCTCTAAGCAAGGCCGCCCTGAATGTCCGCTTTTCTTTCTTTGCCGCAACTGGGTTTTAGTCTCGCCGCGGGTGGCCTGACCACATTGTCTCCCTGCGTTTTTCCGATGCTGCCGCTGGTGCTGGGTGGAGCGTTACAGGGAAACCGCTTGGCTCCGGTGGCTATGGGATTGGGAATGGTCTTGTCTTTCGCTGGCATCGGCGTTCTGCTGGGCGCGCTGGGGCCTGCCTTGGGCATTGACTCGGATTCAGTACGCACTGGCGGTGCCGTGATGTTGATCGCATTTGCAATGGTGATGCTCATTCCCGCACTTGGGGAGCGCTTCACTCGCTGGATGCTGCCGCTGGCGAACACCGCCAATGCAGCCTCTGCCGGACTGGACGGCGCTTCTTTGTCGGGTGCCTTTCTGTTGGGTGGCGTGCTGGGACTGGTCTGGAGCCCGTGTTCGGGTCCTTTACTGGGCTCGGCCCTAACCCTGGTTGCCAGCGAAGGCGGTTTAGTGCGTGGTGGTGTGGTGCTGGGCGTGTTCGGCCTGGGTGCAGCCATTCCACTGGTGGCCGTGGCCTACGCCTCGCGCAGCGGATTCAACCGAGTACGTGACTGGATCATGGTGCGCATTGAACGCGTCCGACTTGGCTTTGCCGTGTTGTTGGGACTAATGGGTGTGGCTATTTTGAGTGGCGCGGATAAACGCTTGGAGGCTCTTGTAGTGCAATGGCTTCCCGACGCCTGGGTCAATCTCACGGTGGGCATTTGAGATGGCATCCACACGCCTTGAACGCTCCAAATTTCTGCTGGCGTTGTTCGCCGTTAGCGTGGCCCTGAATTACGTATGGGAGATTGCCCACGCGCCACTGTTTGTCGGTTTTGACTCATTTCGTGCCATCTGGTGGCACTGCTTTGTTGCAAGCTTGGGCGACGGCATCATTCTGTGGATCATCCATGGGCTGGGATGGGTCGCTTTCAAACGCTGGAATTGGTCTTTTCAACCAGGCTCCCGGCAAATGGCATTCATGCTCAGTGCCGGTCTCGTGATCGCCATTTTTATCGAATGGTTGGCAGTGCATGGGCTGCATCGCTGGGCCTATACCGATCAGATGCCGCGCATCCCGGTGTTGGGCGTGGGCCTGACACCGATTCTGCAAATGCTGATTCTCCCGCCGCTGATCTTTCTTCTCACCCACAAGTTTTTACCATTACACAAAGAGGACACACCATGAAACTGAGAACTACCGTCATTGCTGCCGCAGCTGCTTTTCTTGCTGCGTGCAGTTCCCTTCCAACGCCCACGCCGCAGATCATCCCGTCCGCCCCTTCGCCGGTTTCGTTTGACGGCAACGTCGCGGGTCAGGCGACCAACTACGTATTCATGCTGGTGCCGGATGCCAACCCCAAGACGCCGGGAATTTCACTGCGTGCTGGGGAAGTATTGCAATTGGCATTGCCTACTGCGTTCAAGCGCAATGCGGCGGTCGCAATCGTCCCCGACAAAGACATGAATCTGATTTTGACCAAAGGTTGGCCGCAGGGAGCTGTAGCGCTGGCCACCCAATATCGGATCGGCTTCAATGAGAGAACCAACGCCATGACGGTAACCGCGCTAAAGGATGTTGGTCTGGACGGCGTAAATGCCCCAGGCATCAAAGTGGTTCACCTGCGCGGTCAAACATTCGTCAACCCCATGCCCGGTGACTATCCCGTCACCATTACGAAGTTGGGTGTGGACGGTAGTCCGCTGACCAAGTGGCAGAGCAATCTGAAAGTGCTGGACGACGCACCTGTCGCTCGGCTTGCACCCACCAATTTTCATGTGCCACCTGGAGCAAACACCAACTACCAGAGCGTCGCGGTGGGCCAGCCAACGTCGCAGCCTTTGGGCGTGCTGTTGTGGGGAGCACAAGGATCCGCCATGAATGGTGTCGGCATCGCACCGCGTGATCTGGCGCGCTTCTCACGTTATACAGGTGGCTTGCTCATCCAGGACACCAACGGGGATAAGCGCCTTGACTCCGCTGTAGACAAAGTGGTGGGAGGAATCGTCGGTGCAGCACCCCAAGGGGCAACCGGCCAAGCTGCGACCAGTCCTGTTGGGGCGGACGGCAAGATGGTTCTGTCTGGGGAAGTGCTTCGGAGTACCGGTTTCCCCGCAGCGGTTGGCGGTGGAAAACCCAACCCTGGCTTGCTGGCTATCCAGTTTCGTGCTGGTGATAAGCCAGGACTGTACCGACCCACCGTAGAACTGATTGGCGGAAACAGTTATCAGTTTACGGTTGATGCCCAATAGCTTCATCCCGCGCAGCAAGAAAGTTGTTTCACATCCTTGGTGAAAGTTTGTGCGCAAAGCTTCAGACCTTCGACCATCGTCAAGTAGGGGAACAAGGTGTTGGCCAGTTCTTCCACGGTCATCCGCGCCCGGATGGCCAGCACCGCCGTCTGGATGAGTTCGCCCGCTTCCGGCGCCACTGCCTGCACGCCGATCAGTCGGCCGGAACTCGCTTCCGCGACCAAGGGGCGAGCACGATGCCGACGAATCATCGATTTCGCTGGTGCCCGGCCGCCCATCCATGCACTGCAAGCCGGTTTTCATTTGTCAGGCCCCCATTGACGGCGGTTGATGGCATAGCCCGTGACCTTGCCGATGAACGGCAACGCCAGCATTCCCGCAAGCCGATCCACCTGTTTCGGGTCGCGGAAATCGCGTATGCCGATCGCCATGTTTTCGTGCCCGGACGCGGGTTGATCCTGGTACGTGCCGAACAGCCTGTCCCACAGCGGGAGGTTGAAGCCGAAGTTGCTGTTCGCTTCGTGGTCTTCCATGGAGTGATGCACCCGATGCATGTCCGGCGTGACGATGAAACGGCGGATGAAGCGGTCAAGCGCAGGCGGCATGCGCACGTTGCTGTGGTTGAACATGGCGGTGGCGTTAAGCAGTACCTCGAACACGATCACGGCCAGCGCCGGCGCCCCCAGCACCACGATGACGGCGAACTTGATGAGCATCGACAGGATGATCTCGATCGGATGGAAGCGCGCGCCGGTGGTGACATCGAAGTCGAGATCCGCGTGATGCATCCGGTGTAGGCGCCACAGCACCGGCACGGCATGGAACATGACATGCTGCAGATAAATCGCGAAATCCAGCGCCACGACCGACAGCACCACCGCCAGCCCGTCGGGCAGATCGGCCTGGTTGAGCAAACCCCATCCCTGACGGACGCATAACACGGCCACACCCACTGCACCAGCGGGGAACAGCACGCGCAGAATGACACTGTTCAGGAGCACGATGCCAAGGTTGTTGGCCCAGCGCGCCGGCTTGGCAGTGGACAGTGCCCGGCGCGGCGCCACAAGCTCCCAGCCGGCCATGATGACCAGTATCCCAAGAAAGAACCCGAGCCGGATGGCCGATTCATGATGCAGCACAAATTCCGTCATTAATACTCCCATGCAACTTGCATCACCTGCACGCAGGCCATCTGGAACGCCTCCGCAACCTATCCCGCACAACAGGAAAGCTGTTTCACATCCTTGAAAAAAGTCTGGGCGCAGAGCTTCAGGCCCTCGACCATCGTCAGGTAGGGGAACAACTGGTCGGCCAGGTCCTGAACGGTCATCCGCGCCCGGATGGCCAAGGCCGCTGTCTGGATGAGTTCGCCCGCCTCGGGAGTCACCGCTTGAACACCGATCAGCCGCCCGCTGCCTGCCTCGGCGACCAGCTTGATGAAGCCGCGGGTGTCGAAGTTGGCGAGCGCGCGCGGCACGTTGTCGAGTGTCAGCGTCCGGCTCTCGGTCTTGATGCCTTGCAGATGCGCCTCGGCCTCGGATAAGCCCACGGTGGCGACCTGCGGATCGGTGAACACCACCGCTGGCATGGCTGTCAGATCAAGAGTAGCTTCCCCGCCCGTCATATTGACCGCCGCACGGGTGCCGGCCGCCGCCGCCACATAGACGAACTGCGGCTGGTCGGTGCAGTCGCCGGCGGCATAAATATGCGGGCTGCTGGTGCGCATGGCCTTGTCGATGACGATGGCTCCTTGGGCATTGACCGCAACGCCCGCTGCTTCCAGTGAGAGGCTGTGGGTATTGTGCGCTCGACCGGTGGCGACCAGCAGCTTGTCGGTGCGCAGCTCGCCTTGGCCGGTGGTGAGCACGAATTCACCGTTCACATGGGCGACGTGGCTGGCTTGAGTATGGTCCAGCACCTCGATACCCTCGGCGCGGAACGTGGTCGTGACGGCTTCGCCGATGGCCGGGTCTTCGCGGAAGAACAGTGTGTTGCGCGCCAGAATCGTTACTTTGCTGCCCAGCCTGGCGAAGGCTTGTGCAAGTTCCAAAGCCACTACTGACGAGCCGATAACGGCAAGCCGCAACGGAATCGCCTCGCTCACCAGGGCTTCTGTCGATGTCCAGTAAGGCGACTCTTTCAGACCGGGAATCGGCGGCACGGCCGGGCTGGCTCCGGTGGCGATCAGGCAGCGGTCGAATCCAAGCTCTTGTTCGCCACCGTTGTTCAATCGCACGATGAGGTGCTGCCCATCTTTGAAACGCGCCTCGCCGTGCAGCACGGTAATGGCTGGGGTGTTCTCCAGAATGCGTTCGTACTTGACGTGCCGCAGTTCATCGACACGAGCCTGCTGCTGGGCCAGTAATTTTGCGCGGTCAATCGCTGGCACGGTTGCCGCGATGCCGCCATCAAACGGACTGCGTCGACGCAGATGGGCGATGTGCGCCGCGCGGATCATGATCTTGGATGGCACGCAACCGATATTGACGCAAGTGCCACCGATGGTGCCACGCTCAATCAGGGTGACCCGCGCGCCTTGCTCAACCGACTTCAGTGCTGCTGCCATAGCGGCCCCGCCGCTGCCGATGACGACCATGTTCAGACCATCACTGAGGCTGTGTGCGGTATTGCACCTTTCGGGTGCTGGGAGATCACTGCTTGACACTGGAGGGGTATCCCGCGTTTTCAGTGGCTTTGGTCAGCTTCTGGACGCTGGTCTTGGCATCATCGAAGGTGACGATCGCCTCACGTTTTTCGTAGCTCACGCTGGTTTTGTTCACGCCTTCGACCTTGGAGATTGCTTGCTTGACGGTGATCGGGCAGGCGGCGCAGGTCATGCCCGGCACCGACAGCGTGACGGTCTGCGTGGCGGCCCACACGGGGGCGACGATGACGGTGAAGGCGAGAGCAGTAAAAAGTTTTTTCATGATGAACCTGATTAATAGAACAAGGGAAGGACGTAGGGAAAACCGAGCGCGACCAGTACCAGCGCGCCCACCACCCAGAAAATGAGTTTGTATGTCGTACGTACCTGAGGGATAGCGCAGACCTCGCCCGGCTTGCAGTTCTCAACTGGCCGGAAGATTCGCCGCCAGGCAAAGAACATGGCCACCAGCGCCGCGCTGATAAAGATCGGCCGGTACGGCTCCAGCAGCGTCAGGTTCCCAATCCAGGCCCCGCTGAAACCCAACATGATCAGGACCAGCGGCCCCAGACAGCAGGTCGAGGCAAGGAGGGCGGCCAGCCCGCCGGTGACAAGGGCACCGCGCCCGTTTGGAGGTTCAGACATAGGTTTTTCCTTTTAAATAGAGGAGTCATGGAGTAAGCTTACTTCCGTAGTCATGTACGGAGTCAAGCGGTATGAAAGATATTTTTGAAAACCTGACGATTGGCGTCTTCGCCAAGGCGGCCGGGGTCAATGTGGAGACCATCCGGTTCTACCAGCGCAAGGGCTTGTTGCCGGAGCCGGACAAGCCTTACGGCA
>Ga0209702_10003565_pt1 | contig 24262 bp, 23 predicted proteins | sample FRY01_FD_187210 | JGI IMG/M metagenome (GOLD analysis project Ga0209702, IMG submission 187210) | Freshwater microbial communities from Lake Fryxell liftoff mats and glacier meltwater in Antarctica - FRY-01 (SPAdes) (version 2) | ecosystem: Environmental > Aquatic > Freshwater > Ice > Glacier... | reverse complement strand
ATAGCGTTGAGAAAATGCTGGAAACCGAAATCGACGAAGAGCGCGCCCGCGCAGCCGGTACTTTCGACCAGCTGGGCAACAACCTGGGTGCCTTGAGCTTTCTGATCGACATGCTCAATTACCAGCCTGTGCTGGCGAAAAAACTCTTTGTATACGACGATGTCAAAGGCGAGCTAAGGCCGCTGATGGGCCGGACTGAGAAAACTTTTAAGGCCGGTCCGGCCAATGAAGCACCAGGCCAGACCATCTCGCAGGAAGTGACCTCACTGGTGCAAGATGCTGGTTCGGGCGCTTCGGATGATGCGCTTGGCATCAAGCTCAGTACTTTGGCAACACACGCTGCTTTGGCTGACCAGCCAGTGCTGGCGCAGGCTGCGCATGACGCATCCGTCGCGGTGTCGGGTCACGATGCCCAGGCAACCGCAAGCGCGCTGAGCACGCTTGCCACCGCAGTTGCGCCAGTTGCAGGCAGCCCGGCCAGTCAGGTTGAAGAAGTTGACTTTAAAGAAGACGACTTGCGCGACATTTTTCTCGAAGAAGCCAGGGAGGTGGCGGGCAATGGGCTGGAGGCTGTGCGCCTGCTGGGCTCAGACCCGGGCGACATCAGCCAGCTGACCATTTTGCGGCGTGTTTTCCACACCCTCAAGGGCAGCTCGCGGATGGTCGGCCTCAATGAGTTTGGCGAAGCAGCCTGGGCCATGGAGCAATTGTTGAACGGTTGGCTGGCTGACCAAAAACCAGCCAGCAATGATTTGCTGTCCTTGTCTGGCGACAGTCTGGCTGGTTTTTCACGCTGGGTTGAAGACATTGCTGCCAGCAGTGATGGTGCGTGGGCAGCTTCGGCGTTTCGCACCAGCGCTGAGGCCATGCGTACCGAGGGTAGGCTCAGCCGGCTTGTCTTGCCGCAAGCGCCGTCCTTGGCGGTTGCTGACGTTGAGCCGGTCGTTCCGTCAGTTGCTCCGGAGCCAGTTGCTTTAGATCAAGCTATTCAGGCTAAACCTGCCAGCGCCTCAAGTGACTCTGAAATAGATTTTGACTTTTTTGCCCTTGGCGATGCACCTGTGCAGGTGGTGGCCCCACCCGTATCGTTGTCAGCAGCCATGCCCTCGACTGAGCCCGACATGCTCAATATTGAGGGTATTGACTTTGACAGCCTGTCGGCAATTTCGGGTATGCAGGATGCGCCCACAGTTCCCGTAGCTGCTGCGACCACCGAGCTTCTGGAAATGGAAGCTTTGCAAAAACAGCTTGAAGAATTTGAGGCTCAGTCACTGGCGAACCCAGGTGGGGCGGCTGAAGCATTTGATCCAGCGGAACTGCCTTCAGACGCCGTCGATGTTGTGGATATGTCGGCTGCAGACTTTGACTCCCAGTTTTTGACGCTGGTTGCAGCGCCGGAAGCGTCGGCTGAAGTCGTCACTGATTTTGAATTGCCTGAGCTCGAAATTGAATCAGCTGCCATAAGACCAGAGATAGCGCCAGACTTTGAGTCATTTCCCGCTGAGGGTTTGGAGTTGTTTGACAGTACAGCCGCTGCTGACGATGAGCAAATCAAGGTGATTGGCGACTTGCGCATTGGTATTCCTCTGTACAACGTTTACCTGAATGAGGCCGATGAGTGGTCACGCCGGTTGCTGGCTGAGGTCTCTGAATGGGCGATGGAGCGCAGCTTTCCCGTCAGTGACTCTGCGGTTTCTTTTGCGCACTCACTGGCAGGCAGCTCTGCCACCGTAGGTTTTAAGTCGCTGTCAGAAATTGCCCGGGCACTGGAAAATGCGCTTCAACTTTCGCAGGCACATTATTCTGATACGGCTGCTGCGCGGTATGCAGATGTATTCGTCAACGCCGCTGAGGACATCAGGCGCTTGTTGCACCAGTTTGCAGCCGGTTTCCTTAAACAGTCTGACCCTGCTTTGTTGTCACAGCTTCGCGCGCTGGAGTTTCCTGATGCGGAGCCAGAGTTCGCGTCTGCTTCTGAGGCTGCGGACTTGGAAATGGACTTCGACCTGGCCAGAGTGCAACCGCAAGCTTTTGAGGTTGTCAGCCCGGTTGTAGCAGCCGAAGAGATACTTTCTGCGAAAGATGCGCTGGTCACACTGGTGGACGTGACGCGGGGGAAACCTGTGCAGGCTGCACAAGACGTACGAATTGAAGCTCCCGCCGAGCGAGCCATAGCGCAACCCATCGCCTTTAATTTTGCAGCCATAGGCGCAGTAGCGGCGACAGTTGCGCCGGTTGCTAGCCTGTCGGCACTTCCTGTGATGGCTGCGTACCATGCTCCCGCGTCCAGCACGGTTTCGGCTCTCCGGCTTGCCAGCGATGATGGTGAGGAAGACGATATTGACGCGGTTGACGCGATTGATGCTGAACTATTTCCGATTTTCGATGAAGAAGCCACAGAGCTGATGCCCCAATTGGGTGGCGCGCTGCGGCAATGGTCGGCTCGACCCGAGAACCTCGGCGCGCGCATGGAGGTCTTGCGCGCCCTGCACACCCTGAAAGGCAGCGCACGGCTGGCTGGCGCGCTGCGCCTGGGTGAAATGGCGCACAAGATTGAATCTGAAATTGAATTTCTGGGCACTGACGCTGCCGCAAGCCAGGACTTTGAGCCCTTGCTCAACCGCTTCGACGCGATGCAGCAGGCGCTGGATGGGTTGCGCAAGGCTGATGCTGTGCATGAATCACCGGTTTCGTCTGCTGCGCCAGCAAGCCCCGCCGTGTCGGCTCCAGCCACGGGAGACGCCTCAGCCGATGTGCTGCCAGATGTGCCGCTTAATGAATCGCCAGTTGCAGTAACGTCAGCCACGGGCGTTGCTACCGAGCCACTCGCTGCCCGTGCGGCAATTGGCAAATCGATGGTTCCCGCGCCGCAAATGATGGTCATGCAGCCATTGCGGCAAGCTGCAACAGCCTCGATTCGGGTGCGTTCGCAGTTGCTCGATCGCATGCTCAACCAGGCCGGTGAGGTCATGATTACCCGCTCACGCCTGGAGGTTGAACTCAACCAGCTTCGGGGCTCGCTGGGCGACATGAGCGATAACTTGAACCGCTTGCGACAGCACCTGCGTGATATTGAACTACAGGCAGAAACCCAGATGCAATCGCGCCTGGCTCAGGCCAAGGAATTGCAAGCCGGTTTTGACCCACTGGAATTTGACCGTTTCACCCGAGTGCAGGAACTCACCCGCATGATGGCCGAGTCAGTGAACGACGTGGCGACTGTGCAGCGCACCTTGCAGCGCACGGTTGAGGCGACCGAAGACGATTTGGTCGCCCAGGCACGGCAAACCCGTGAGCTGCAGCGCGACCTGTTAAAAACCCGTATGGTGGAGTTTGAAGGTATTGCTGACCGCCTGTACCGCGTGGTGCGTCTGGCTTCCAAAGAAACTGGCAAGCAGGTCAAACTGGACTTGCTGGGTGCCACGATTGAGATGGACCGCGGCATGTTGGACAGAATGACGCCCGCGTTCGAGCACTTGCTGCGCAACTGCGTCGCGCACGGCATTGAAAGCCCGGCGGTTCGCAGTGCTGCTGGCAAAGAATCGGCAGGCTTGATCACGGTTGAATTACGCCAGGAAGGCAATGACCTGTCGGTAGAATTCCGCGACGACGGCGCTGGCCTTGATTTGAAGCGAATTCGGGAAAAAGCCATCAGCTCGGGCTTGATCACTGGCGACCAGCAACTTGATGATCAACAGGTCGCCAACCTGATTTTCATGCCCGGTTTCACCACCGCCTCGCAAGTCACCGAGCTGTCGGGGCGCGGTATTGGTATGGATGTGGTCCGCTCTGAAGTCAACGGCGTGGGCGGCAGAATTGAAACCGCCACTACTTTTGGTCAGGGTACGCAGTTCAAGTTGGTGCTGCCGTTGACAACCGCTGTGACGCAGGTGGTGATGATTCGCAGTGGCGGCCTGTCGGTTGGGGTGCCTGCCAACGTGGTTGAAACGGTTCGCCGTACAACCGCAAAAGATCTGCAGCAGGCTTACAACACGGGAACACTGGAAGTGGGCGGCGAGGCTGTTCCCTTCTTCTGGTCGGGCGCCTTGTTGCAAGCGTCTACCCAAAGCGCCAAAGTCCAAGGCAAGACCGCGTCTGTGGTGGTGTTCCGAAGCGCTGCACAGCGTGTCGCTCTGCACGTTGACGAGGTGCTGGGTAACCAGGAGGTGGTGGTTAAAAACCTCGGGCCGCAACTGTCACGTCTGCCGGGCCTGGCGGGCATGTCAGTACTGGCATCGGGCGCAGTGGTACTGATTTACAACCCGGTGGCCCTGGCTTCTGTTTATGGTCTTCAGGCCCGCGCCTTAAGCGGCGACAGTGCCGAGCCGCACATGCTCGAAGCATCTGGCGGTGTGGCTGCACCTGTGCTGCCAGCAGCTGCAGCGCAAATTCCGCTGATCATGGTGGTTGATGACTCCATCACTGTGCGCCGCGTGACGCAGCGCTTGTTGCAGCGCGAAGGTTACCGTGTTGTGCTGGCTGCTGATGGCCTAGAGGCACTGGAGCGCTTACAAGTTGAGCGGCCGGCTGTTGTGCTGTCAGACATCGAAATGCCGCGCATGGATGGCTTTGATCTGGCTCGCAACATCCGTGGTGATGTCCGGCTGAAGGACTTGCCAATTGTCATGATCACCTCGCGCATCGCTGAAAAGCACCGTGAACACGCCAAAGAACTTGGCGTAGATCATTACCTGGGCAAACCGTACGCTGAAGAAGAGCTGATGAGCCTGATACGGCACTACTGTAGCGTTGAGGCAGTGGCTTAGTTGACTTCGGGCATTTTTTGATGCTTTTTAGACGCCGAAAAGACCTCTAGCCCAATAAAATAAGGCGCGATAAGCTATAGATATAATAGCATCTGTCAGCTGCCGAAGGTCACACTTTTTTCACCACTGCATAGCGCTGCAACGTCTTGGCACGTGCCTCGACATGTTTCACGACTGGATAAGGATAGGTCTTGCCCAATTCCACATCAGCAGCCATCAGTTCCAGCGGTGCAGCCAGCCAAGGCGCATGGATGGCTTTGCCCCCCAGCTTGGCCAGCTCAGGCACATACCTGCGGATGAATTTGCCATTGGCGTCAAACTTCTCGCTCTGGCTGGTCGGGTTGAAGATTCTGAAGTACGGCTGCGCATCACAGCCGCTGCTGGCCGCCCACTGCCAGCCGCCGTTGTTGGCCGACAGGTCAAAGTCGTTGAGCTTTTCAGCAAAGAAGCGCTCGCCCCAGCGCCAGTCCAGCCCCAGGTCTTTAATTAAAAAGCTGGCCACCACCATCCTCAAGCGGTTGTGCATATAGCCGGTCTGGTTGATTTGCGCCATGGCGGCATCGACCAGCGGGTAACCGGTGCGGCCTTCACACCAGGCAGCAAACAAGGCTTGGGCCTCATCGCCTTGCTCCCACTGTATTTTGTCGTATTCGGCTTTGAAAGCATCATTGGCTGCATGCGGAAAGTTGGCCAGAATCTGCGCATAAAAATCACGCCAGATCAGCTCGCTCAGCCACACCGCAGCGCCTTCGCTGCCGGCACGTTGTTGATCAAGTGCAGCACTCGCCAGCTGCCGTATCGACACCGTCCCATAACGCAAATGCACGCCCAGATAGCTCGGCCCTTTGACGGCTGGAAAGTTGCGCGTCTCCCCATACCCATCCATACGGCTTAAAAATTCATCAAACAATTGTGCGCCACCGGTTGCGCCGGTTGGTATTTTCAAGCTGTGCAGATTGGTTTTTTCAAAATCGATGGCCTCCAGGCTGGGCACGCCTTGCCGGAACTTTGATGGTAACGCTGCCAATGTGGCTGCATGGCTGTCAATCGGGTAGGGCTTTAAATAAAACGCATCGACCTTTTTAAGCCATGCATTTTTGTACGGGGTGAACACGCTGTACGGCTTGCTGGCCAGTGTCAGTACTTCAGTGCGCTCAAAAATCACCTGGTCTTTGAAGCTGTGAAAAGCTGCGCCTTGTGCCTCCAGCAGGGCTTGTACCCTGGCATCCCGCATCAACGCCTGGGGTTCGTAGTCGTGGTTGGTGAACACCGCATTGGCTGTCAGTTGCTGGCACAGCAGCGGTATGGCATCACTGGCTACTGCATGCTGCACGATCAAGCCCGCGCCCTTGATGTTGTGCTGGATGGCCAGCAACGCCAGTTGTTCGTTCAGCTCGATAACGGCTTCCCAGATGAACTCCACGCGCCTGTCCTGCCTGGGCAGGCTGTCCAGAATGTCGCGGTCAAACACAAAAACGCAATGCACCTGGTCGCACGACGTCAGGGCGTGGTGCAGCGCCGCGTTGTCAAAAGCCCGCAGGTCACGGCGAAACCACATCAGGCCAGCAGGGTATTTTTTTTGCATGGCTTTGATGGTATCGAATTCGGCGCGCAGACCATGCTTGCAATCTACAAAACCCGCAGTCGCGTAAAATCAGGGCATGCGCATGGAATCAGATCCGATCAACCTCACACACCACTTTTTGATCGCTATGCCAGGTTTGCAAGACGCGATGTTCTCCAAAAGTGTGATTTACATGTGTGAACATTCCGAGCGCGGCGCGCTTGGCCTGGTCATCAACAAACCCAGTGACATCAACCTGAAGAAATTATTAGGCTTGCGTAGCCAAGCAATGAGCCAAGCCGCATAAACAGGCGCTCAACCACGAATCGGTTGCCTTCTTGAGCTTGCTCGATGCCCATCGCCTGACCATGTTGCATGGCCAGGCCGTAGGTCATCGCGTCGTCGAGGACGACATGGCCAGGTCATCGCTTTTGTGCTGGCGTTGCGCGTAGGCGCCGCGTACGACAGTGTCAATTACGGCTGGTTCGCCCGGCATTACCAGCGCTTCCTGTATGTGGACAGGATCGTCGTGGCCAGGGCCAGCAAGGCGCGTGGTGCCGCTAGCCAGCTGTACCGGAAGTTGTTCCAGTTTGCTGCTGCCAACCAGCTGCCGTCGGTGGTCTGCGAAGTCGATATCGAGCCGCCCAATCCCGACTCGCTGCGTTTCCATCAGCGCTTCGGGTTCAGCGAGGTTGGTCGCCAGTGAGTCGCTGGCATTATGAAGCAGGTGGCGTTTCCGGTCGCGCTGGTCGGGTCTTCGCAAGGCGATTGAACCCCGAATCGGCGCGCGGCGCGTGGCAGCGGCGCACGGTTATCCCGGCGTCGTCTGCGATCGGACGCGGGGCCAGGTGTTCTGGATGTGTTCGCGCATCGCGCGGGCCAGCGCAATGCCGTCGCGTGCGGCCAGTGCGACCATCATCTGTTCGTGCTCGCCCATTGCCGCAGCCCAGTTCTCGGCACCCGAATTGCCGCTGTAGCGCAGGCTGCGCATGCGCTTGCTCAGGATGGCGTGTGTCATGCTCAGCGTCTCATTGTCCGCCAACGCGATCAGTTCCTCGTGGATCTGCTGGTTCAGGTTGAAATACGCCAGTCGCTGGCCCTGGGCGTACAGGTTCTTCATGCGCTGGTGCAGGTCCAGGATGGCGTCGATACGCGCCTGATCGGCCTTGCAGGCGCGTTCGCCGGCATAGGCCTCCAGCAGCGCGATCACGTCCAGCATGTCGCGCGCGTCCCTGTCGGTGAACACCTTGACCACGGCGCCGCGCAGCGGCAGCAGTTCGACCAGGCCTTCGGACGCCAGTACCTTGAGCGCCTCGCGAATCGGCGTGCGCGAGACGCCGAGCTGCTGCGCGATCTGCATCTCCTGAATACGTTCGCCAGGGGTGAGTTTGGACTCGACGATCATCCCGCGTAGGCGGTTCGTCACCTCCTCGTGCAGCGGTATACGTGCGATTTGTTCTATCGGCTCTGGGCTGTTCATGGTCGCAAGTATGGTTGAAAAAACCGCTTGACAGCCCCGTGTATCCAAGATAAATTATCCGTAATTACAGATTACGCGTTCCGTTTTGCCCCATCTGCCATTGTCGAATTTCAAAACCATGAGTTCAGTTCAACGACCCACCATCGCCCTTTTCACCGGAGACCCGGCCGGTATTGGGCCGGAACTGGTGGGCAAACTGTTGCAGGATGGGGCTGTGCCGGAAATAGCCAATATCGTGTTGATCGGACAGCGTGGCCGTCCCGTCGTCGATGCCCCGGTACGGTGGCACGAATGGTCCGGCCTGGATGCTGGCGCGTTCAAGCCGGGCAGCGCGCAGGCCGACAACGGACGTTTCATGGTCGCTGGGCTGGCGCAGGGCGTCGATCTGGTGCGCAGCGGCCGGGCCGATGCGTTCTGTTTTGCGCCACTGAACAAGGGCGCGCTGCGCCTGGGCGGCATGCACCAGGAAGACGAGTTGCGCTGGTTCTCGGACCAGCTGGCGTTCAGCGGTGAATGTGGCGAACTCAATGTGCTGAAAAACCTCTGGACCTCGCGCGTCACCTCGCACGTGGCGCTGCGCGACGTCAGTGCGTTGTTGACTTCGCGCAAGGTGGCCGACGCGATCCGGATGATCACCGACGCGTTGCGAGCGTCCGGCGTCGCTGAACCGCGTATCGCAGTATGTGGCCTGAACCCGCACAACGGTGACGGCGGCAATTACGGCGACGATGAGGGCCGCGTCATCGCGCCCGGTGTGGCAATGGCACAGCAGATGGGTTACCCGGCCGAAGGTCCGTTCCCGGCCGACACCGTGTTCGTGCGCGCCATCCGGGCGCAGGGCGGATTCGACGGCGTCGTGACGATGTACCACGACCAGGGTCAGATCGCGATGAAGCTGCTCGGCTTCGAGCAGGGCGTCACGGTGCACGGCGGCCTGCCGATGCCGATCACGACGCCGGCACATGGAACCGCCTACGACATCGTCGGCCAGGGCATTGCCAACCCGCAAGCCATGCGCAATGCTTTTGATCTGGCCGTGCGTATGGGCAAGGCGTATCGACACCGACGTGTTAACACAATCAACCTGAAGGAGACCGTGTGATGAAGTTCAAGCAAATCCTGTGCGCCGGCGTTTTGATCGCACCGCTGCTGGCCATGGCGCAGGCCTACCCGTCCAAGCCGGTGCGCATCATGGTGGGGGCCAATGCCGGCGGCGGTACCGACATCATTGCGCGCATGCTGGCCGAGAAGATGGGCGATGCGTTCAAGGGCAGCTTCGTGGTCGAGAACCGGCCCGGCGCGTCCAATACGATTGCGGCCGACCTGACCGCGAAGGCCGCACCCGACGGCCATACGCTGCTGGTCGCTACCAACACCGGCCAGGCGATCGCGCCGCACCTGATCAAGCTCAGCTTCGACCCGATGAAGGACCTGACACCGATCGCGCTGATCGTCACGGTGCCCAATGTGCTGGTCGTCGGACCGTCCGTGAACGCCGCCACTGTCAAGGATCTGGTCGCGCAGATGAAAGCAAAGCCGGGCGACTTCAAATACGGATCGTCGGGAGTCGGCAGTACCCAGCACATCGCCGGAGAAGGCTTCAACCTCGCCGCCGGTGTCAAGAGCGTGCACATCCCGTACAAAGGCAGCAGCCAGGCGCACCTCGACCTGATCGGCGGCAGTATCCAGATCATGTTTGACACCACGTCGTCGGCGATGTCCCAGATCAAGGCCGGCAAACTCAAACCGCTGGCCGTAACCACGGCCACCCGCAGCGCAGAGTTGCCGCAGGTACCCACGCTGACCGAAGCCGGCGTGACCGGTTTCGAGATGAGCACCTGGTACGGCATGTTCGTCACCACCGGCACGCCGCCCGAGGTGACGGCACGGCTGCAGACCGAGCTGGCAAAAATCCTGAAGCTGCCCGATGTGCAGGCAAGGCTCAAGGGCCTGGGCGGCGAACCCGGTAGCCTCACGCCCGACCAGTTCTCGCAGATGAACCGGCAGGACTACGAGAAATTCGGCGCGCTGATCAAGCAGGCCAACATCAAGCTGGAGTGAGTTGGTCGCAGCGAATCAGATTCGCTGTTGCGGCATGCAGATTGGTTTTTTCAAAACCGATGGCCTCCAGGCTGGGCACACCTTGCCGGTACTTTGATGGTAACGCTGCCAATGTGGCTGCATGGCTTTGATGGTATCGAATTCAGCGCGCAGACCGCGCTTGCAACCTGCAAAACCCGCAGTCGCGTAAAATCAGGGTATGCGCAAGGAATCAGATCCGATCAACTTCACACACCACTTTTTGATCGCTATGCCCGGTCTGCAAGACGCGATGTTCTCCAAAAGTGTGATTTACATGTGTGAACATTCCGAGCGCGGCGCGCTTGGCCTGGTCATCAACAAACCCAGTGACATCAACCTGAAGAAATTATTTGACAAGGTTGAGTTGCCTCTTCATCGTCAAGACCTGACGCTAGCACCGGTGTTTCAGGGTGGGCCAGTACAAACCGAACGCGGTTTTGTGCTCCATGAATCTGTCATGCCTGGCAATGAGTCCGTCTATGCCTCGACGATGACAATTCGTGGCGGCCTCGAGATGACGACATCCAAAGATGTGCTGGAAGCACTCTCGACAGGGTATGGGCCGCGCAGGGTGTTCATATCGCTCGGCTATTCATCCTGGGCTCAAGGGCAGTTGGAATCTGAAATTTCTGACAACAGCTGGTTGACTGTCGCGGCGGACCCGGCGGTGATTTTTGATACGCCCGTCGAGCAACGCTACGCCAAGGCTTTGATGTTGCTGGGGCTTGAAAGCTGGATGCTGTCACCTGAAGCAGGGCATTCATGAGCACGGTGGCTATGCCATCTCCGGCCATTGGCCTGCAAACCTTTTTAGCTTTCGATTTTGGCGTCAAGCGCACAGGCGTTGCCACGGGTAACCGGCTCACCCGCACTGCAAGCCCGCAGCCCACGATTGCCGCAACCAACGACCAGCGCCTGGATGCTGTGGCACTGCGTGTCAAAGAGTGGCAACCTGATGCATTGGTCGTAGGTGTCCCTTTCCACCCTGACGGCGCTGCACATGAGAACACAGCGCGGGCTCAAAAATTTGCCCGCCAGTTGAGCGCCAGGTTTTCTTTGCCAGTGTTTGAAGTCGATGAGCGCTACAGCACGACTGAGGCCATTTCAAGCGGCGCCAAAGATGCCGACGCTGCATCGGCCTGCATTATTCTTGAGCAGTTTTTAAGGAGTCTTCCCCATGAGTAGCCTGACCCTGGATGCCGAGGCGCTGTACCGCGATTTACTCAAAGCCATGCAGTTGTTGATGGCCAGTTATACCGAACCGGTGCAACTGGTTGGCATCGCGTCGGGGGGCGTGTGGCTGGCAGAGCGTTTGCACCATGACCTGAAGCTGGCTGGAAAAATCGGCACCTTGTCTTCAGCCATGCATCGTGATGATTTTGCCAAGCGCGGCCTGGCATCCAGCAGCCAAACGCAATTGCCGTTTGACGTGAACGGTGCGCATCTGGTGATCGTCGACGATGTGCTGTACACCGGCCGCACCTTGCGCGCCGTCATCAACGAGCTGTTTGACTATGGTCGCCCCGCCAGCGTCAAGCTGGTGGTACTGGTGGACAGGGGTGGCCGTGAATTGCCGATTCAGCCCGATCTTGCCATTGCACGCGTGGCGCTGCCTGCCTCGCAAAGCCTGGCACTGGCAAGATCCGACAGTGGTCATTTCACCTTTCAAGTGCAAGATAAATAAGTCAGCAAATAAGGAGAAAAAACGTGCTGTACAAGCGAAACCCGCAGCTCAATAAAAACGGCGAATTGATTCATCTGCTGTCGACCGAGGGCTTGCCTAAAGCCACGTTGACGCACATCCTTGATACCGCTGCCAACTTTGTATCAGTCAGCGACCGCGAGGTTAAAAAGGTGCCGCTGCTTCGCGGGAAAAGTGTTTTCAATCTGTTTTTTGAAAACTCCACCCGCACCCGCACTACTTTTGACATCGCCGCTACGCGGCTGTCTGCCGATGTGATCACGCTGGACATTCCCCGCTCGTCAGCGACCAAGGGCGAGTCGCTGCTGGACACCATTGCCAACTTAAGTGCGATGGCCGCTGATATTTTTGTCGTACGCCACAGTGAGTCGGGCGCACCGTATTTGATTGCCCAGCACGTCGCGCCGCACGTTCACGTTATCAATGCCGGTGATGGCCGCCACGCCCACCCTACCCAGGGACTGCTGGACATGTACACCATCCGGCATTACAAAAAAGACTTTACCAACCTGACGGTAGCCATCGTGGGTGACGTCCTGCATTCGCGGGTGGCACGCTCTGACATCCACGCGCTCACCACACTAGGCTGCCCAGAGGTGCGCGTGGTCGGCCCCAAAACACTGGTGCCCGGCGACATGGCGCAAATGGGCGTGCGGGTATGCAACACGCTGGAAGAAGGCATCAGGGGCGCAGACGTCATCATCATGCTGCGGCTGCAAAACGAACGCATGACAGGCGCGCTGCTGCCTTCAAGTCAAGAGTTCTTCAAAAGCTTTGGCCTGACGTCTGAAAAACTGAAACTCGCCAAACCCGATGCCATCGTCATGCACCCTGGCCCGATTAACCGGGGCGTTGAAATTGACTCGGCGGTTGTGGACGGTGCGCAAAGTGTCATCTTGCCGCAGGTCACGTTTGGCATTGCGGTGCGCATGGCGGTGATGAGCATCGTAGCCGGGAATGAATCGTGAATATGGCCCTCTCGCTTGTCACTTCGTGTAATACGCTTCTCCCCGAGGGGTCCGTGCGCGCCTTGGGGCGGCCCGGCGCCGCGCGCTTTTCTACAGGGAGTACCCCATGAAAATTATTATCAAAAATGGCCGTGTGATTGACCCAGTGTCAAAATTTGACGCGCTATGCGATATAGCCATTGCAGGTGGCCGTATTGTTTCAATTGGGCAGGTTGCTTCTGATTTTGTAGCTAACCGGGTAATCGATGCATCGCAGTGCGTAGTTTGTCCCGGCCTGATTGATTTGTCAGCCCGTCTGCGCGAGCCCGGCTACGAGCATGAAGGCATGCTTGAAAGCGAACTGGCCGCAGCGGTGGCAGGCGGTATCACCAGCCTGGTGTGCCCGCCAGACACTGATCCTGTGCTTGATGAACCTGGCCTGGTTAAAATGCTTAAGTTCCGCGCTGAAAAACTGCACCGGTCGCGCGTCTTTCCGTTGGGCGCGTTAACGCGTGGCCTGACTGGGGAGGCATTGACAGAAATGGTCGAACTCACAGAATCCGGCTGTGTGGGTTTCAGCCAGGCGGAAGTCCCGCTAGCCAACACCCAGGTATTGATGCGTGCCATGCAGTACGCCGCCAGCTTTGGCTACAGCGTTTGGCTGCGCCCACAAGAGCTGTACCTCGGCAAGGGCGTCGCTGCCAGTGGAGCTTTAGCCACGCGGCTGGGCTTGGGTGGTGTACCGGTTGCTGCTGAAACGATAGCGCTGCACACCATTTTTGAATTGACGCGCGCCACCGATGCGCGGGTCCATATTTGCCGCATCAGCAGCGCAGCTGGCGTAGCGCTGGTGGCTCGCGCCAAAGCAGAAGGTTTGAACGTGACGTGTGACGTCAGTATCAACAGCCTGCATCTGATTGATACAGACATCGGTTACTTTGACAGCTGCATGAGGCTAGACCCACCACTGCGCCAGCAACGCGACCGTGACGCGCTGCGCAAGGGTCTGCTGGACGGCACGATTGACGCGCTGGTGTCTGACCACACGCCAGTCGATGAAGACGCCAAAACGCTGCCCTTTGCCGAAGCCGAACCGGGCGCGACCGGGCTGGAGTTGTTGTTGTCGCTGGCTTTGAAATGGCGTCATGACCAAAGCGATCAAGGTAATGATGGCTTGATGCGCGCCCTTGAAGTGCTGACCAGCGCGCCGGCTCGTGTGCTGGGTGCGTCGCTGGGCACACTGGCAGCCAGCGCTGGCCAATTGGTCAGGGGCGGCGTCGCCGATGTGTGTGTCTTTGACGCCGCAGCTGGCTGGACACCAGAGCCTTCAGCGCTGCGCAGCCAGGGCAAGCACACGCCGTTTTCAAATCACCACCTGCCTGGCAAAGTGCGCTACACGCTGGTCGGTGGGCATATGGCTTTTGATGCGGCGGCTTGATTTGAAGGCGGGTGCTTGACGACCATCTCAGCACTTTTCAAGCTGGCGCGCGCGCTGCTGCACATCCTCAGCGGTTTCTTCACCATCTTGCTGGTGTTCCCGCGTTTGAGCCCTGAGCAGCGTCAGTTGCGTACACAGGTCTGGTCGCTGGCCATGCTGCGCTGCATTCGTATTCAATTGATCGTCAAAGGCAACCCGGCGCTCAATGGCCCCTTGCTGATGGTGGCCAACCACATGTCCTGGCTGGACATCACGGCCTTGCATGCGGCGCGGTTCTGCCGCTTTGTATCGAAGGCTGACATTAAAAAATGGCCCTTCATTGGCAGGCTGGCCAGCGGTATTGGCACCTTGTTTATTGAGCGCGAATCCCGCCGCGACGCGATGCGTGTGGTGCACCACATGACACAGAGTTTGCGCTCTGGCGACGTGCTGGGCGTTTTCCCCGAGGGCACGACGAGTGATGGCTCAGGCTTGCTACCGTTTCATGCCAATCTGGTTCAGGCTGCCATTGCCGCTGATGCGCCGATTCAACCGGTTGCGCTGCAATTCATCGACACCACCACAGGCCAGCGCAGCACGGCACCTTGCTATGTCGGGGACGACACGCTGGCGGAGTCGGTCTGGCGGACGCTGACAACAGCCAATATTGCCGTGGTGATCAACTTTGGCGAGCCGCAATTTGCCGATGGGCGTGACAGGCGGACCTGGGCGCTGGCGCTACAGCAAGCAGTCTCTGGGTTACGCCCTTAGCTGGCGATAACTTCACGCGGGAAGGTCACCACGTGATCCACCTCGGCGCGTATGCCAATCCATTCACCCAGCGCATGGTCGTGGTGTGACGGCACATGTGCCACCACTACCTCACCCGTAGCCAGTCGCAGTGTGTATAAAAATTCAGAGCCGCGAAACGCCTTGCGCACAATTTGCGCTTTGACGGCTGCGTTGTCGTCATGCACGATGTCATCGGCGCGCAGCAGCACATCGCACAAGCCGCCGGGGTAAGCGCTGGGCACGGGGCACTCTTGCAAATCGGTCAAATCACCCAGTGCGGTGCTGACCACCACGCCACCCGCGCGCTGCTCGATATGTGCAGGCGCAAAGACACCGTGACCAATAAAATCTGCTACAAATCGCGTAGCAGGGCGGTGGTACAGCGCATAGGCTTCGTCCCACTGATGCAGTTTGCCGCGCTCCATCACGCCAATTCGGTCGCCAATCGCAAAGGCCTCCAGTTGGTCATGCGTGACGAACAACGCCGTAGCGCCTGCGGTTTTCAATATGCCGCGCACTTCATGGGCCAAGCGCTCACGCAGATCCACATCCAGATTTGAAAACGGCTCGTCCAGCAGCAAGAGGCGCGGGCTGGGTGCTATGGCCCGTGCTAGCGCCACACGTTGCTGCTGGCCGCCAGACAGCTCATGTGGGTAGCGCTTGCCTGCGGTGGGCAAACCCACCAGATCCAGCACTTCGGCCACGCGGTCGACGCGCTTTTTTGACGGTAGATGCTCGATGCCAAAGGCTACATTGCGCGCCACATCCAGGTGCGGGAACAGCGCGTAGTCCTGAAACACCATACCCAAATGGCGCTGCTCGGCAGGGATGTGCACATCAGCACTGCTGATGACTTGCGAGCCCAGCATGATGCTGCCGCGACTCGCACTTTCCAGCCCGGCCACCGCCCGTAACAGTGTGGTTTTACCGCAGCCTGACGAGCCAATCAGTACGCCAATTTCGCCCTCCTGCAGGCTGAGAGACACGCCATCGACCGCTGCTTCGGCCTGGCCTGCGTAATGCACAGCCAAATTGGAGATTTGCAAAAACATATGCAAATATTGTAGATGCTTACAATTCTCATTTGCATTTTGCGTGGATTTTCAATCAGGTGGGTATGCGTCGATTTTCATTTTTCTCTTTGTTGTTGCTCCTTCTGGTCTGCGCGCTCATGCTTCCGGTGCTCAGCGTGGCCATGTCGTGGCTGCAATTTGACAGCGCCGCCAGCGCCATCTTGCGCGAGATGGCACAAACCGTTTTGCCCGATTACGCACTGACTTCGCTGCTGCTTTGTGTGAGCGTAGCGCTTGGCGTAGCCGTGGTGGGCATGGCCACGGCCAGTGCCGTCACCTTGTTTGAATTTCCGGGGCGGCGGTTTTTTGAATGGGCGCTGCTGCTGCCGCTGGCCATGCCAGCTTATGTGGTGGCCTATGCCTATACCGATTTTTTGCAGTACGCGGGGCCGCTGCAAACCTGGTTGCGTGCTTCCTTCGGCTTGCAGGGTCGCTTGCTGCCTGAGGTGCGCAGCCTGGGTGGCGCAGTGCTTGTATTTACTGCGGCGCTGTACCCGTATGTCTATTTGCTGGCGCGCACCGCCTTGGCCGAACGCGCCGTTCACATGATGGAAGCCGCCCGCCTGCTGGGCGCGCCCTTGTCGCGCCGCATTCGCCAGGTGGCTTTACCGCTGGCCCGCCCGGCCGTAGCTGCGGGTGTGGCACTGGCGCTGATGGAGACACTGGCCGACTACGGCGTGGCCAGCTACTTTGGCATTCAAACTTTTACCACTGGCATTTATAAAGCATGGCTGGCGATGGACAACCGCATCGCCGCCGCCCAACTGGCCACTTTGCTGTTGCTGGTTGTCGCTGTTCTCTTGAAAATCGAGCAGGCTGCACAAAAACGTATGCGTTTTGTCAGCAGCAAGGGTGGCGCAGCGGGCGCTGCTGATTCACTGCCAACCCGCCTGTACGGTCGGCGTGCCGCAGTAGCCTGGCTGGTGTGTGCCGTGCCTATCGCACTTGGTTTTGTGCTGCCTGTGCTGTTCATGCTGCGCCCCCTGGTGCAAGGTTGGGGCACGCTGCCCTGGTCGCAATTTGGCGGCTGGGCGCTCAACAGCGTCTGGCTTGCGGGTTTGAGTGCTGCGCTGGCGACTGTGCTGGCGACTGTGCTGGCATTTGCGGTACGTAGCCAGAGTTCGCCCTTGACGCGCGGTGCGGCGCAACTGGCCAGCCTGGGCTATGCCGTGCCGGGCGCCGTGATTGTGGTGGGCTTACTGATCCCGGTTGGGTGGCTGCAAAGTACAGCGCCTGACCTCAAGGCGGGTTACTGGGTCACAGCCACGGTGCTTGGCATTGTGTGGGCGTATCTGGTGCGATTCAGCGCGGTGGCCTTGCAGTCAGTGCAAAGCGGTTACACCCGCATCCCGGCCAGCCTGGACGACAGCGCACGCATGTTGGGCACCACTGGGCTGGGGCTGCTCAAGCGTGTGCATTGGCCGCTGCTCAGACGCTCGGTGGCCGTAGCGGCGCTATTGGTGTTTGTCGACGTGATGAAGGAACTCCCTGCCACTCTGGTACTGCGGCCCTTCAACAGCGACACCCTGGCCGTCGTGGTCTACCAGCTAGCGCGGGACGAGCGTCTGGGCGAGGCCGCGCTGCCCGCGCTGGCGCTGGTGCTGGTTGGCTTGCTGCCCGTGGCACTGATCAGCCGCACCCTTCGCGCACGTTAAACCCCTAAGTCCTTACCGTAGGCGAGTGCCTACGCAATGCGCTTGCACACGCCTACGAAAGGCGCGCACCCTTCGGCTTATTGTTTAGTTCTGTTGGGACAGGCATTTCGCCCATCCCGCTGTATCAACAATTTAAAGGAGCACCACATGAACAACGACACTATTGAAGGCAACTGGACGCAATTTAAAGGCAAAGTCCAGGAGCAGTGGGGCAAGCTGACGGATGACGATCTGGATGTGATTGACGGCAAGCGTGACCAGCTTCTGGGCCGCATTCAAGAGCGCCACGGCATCAACAAAGACGAAGCTGAAAAGCAGTTCGACACGTGGAATGAAAGAACGCCTTCCAATTTCTTCAAGCGCCACTGACTTAAAGCCGTTGACTTGACGGCCTCCACTCATCACCCCTATTTACCCAAGGATTTACCATGAAACACTCACTTCTAAGCCTTGCTGTCGCCATGTCATGCACCTTTGCTGGAAGCGCAATGGCCATGACCGAAGTTCAATATAAAGCCGAAAAAGACCGCATTGCAGGCAGCTACAAATTGGCCAAAGACAAATGCGGCAGCCTCAAGGCCAACGCCAAAGACATTTGCATGTCAGAAGCCAAAGGCGTGGAAAAGGTTGCCAAAGCTGAAGCCGAGTCAGCTTACAAACCCACCCCCAGCAACTCTGAAAAAGTAGCCATGGCCAAAGCTGACGCGATTTACGACACCGCCAAGGAAAAGTGTGACGACTTGTCGAGCAATGCCAAAGACGTGTGCATGAAAGATGCCAAGGTAGTCCACACCAAAGCCAAGGACAACGCCAAAATTGTCAAGGTATCGAAGGACACCAACAAGTCAAATCTACCACGCTGACCGATGTCAATAAAGACACCAGCGCAGACGAACGTCAAGCCATCTACAAAGCCGCCAACGAGAGTTGCGGTTTACTGCCTGGTTGACGCGAGGACGCTTGCTGGTGTGAGGCAAAAGTCAAATACGGCGTGAAATAAGCGGTCGCCAGCTGGTCCCCATCTGCGGAAGTCTCAAAAACCCGGTTAGCGCAAGCTTCCGGGATTTTTTCTGTCGAAAATGGATATTTTTAAGAATTTTGGAGATAAAATTGACTCTTAGCCCAATAAAAACGGGCGCGGTATGATATAAATAACGTAGCATAAGTATGGTACCACCAACAGGAATCGAACCTGTATCTAGCGCTTAGGAGGCACTCGTTCTATCCGTTGAACTATGGCGGCCGATGAGATGGGTGATTGTAAGGGGTGGCTATTTCGACAACATCCGCATCGCCTCTTCCAGCCCCTTGATCGTCAGCGGGTACATCCGCTGGTTGACGAGTTGCTGCATCACGCTGATGGACTGGCGGTATTGCCACACGCCTTGTGGTTCGGGGTTGATCCACGCGAACTTCGGAAATGCGTTGGTCAGCCGCTGCATCCATTCAGCGCCGGCTTCTTCGTTGTTGTATTCCACGCTACCGCCAGGTTGCAAAATTTCATACGGGCTCATGGTTGCATCGCCGACAAAAATGAGTTTGTAGTCTTTGTTGTACTTGCGAATGATGTCCCACGTGGCAAACTTTTCACTGAAGCGGCGGCGGTTGTTCTTCCACATGAAGTCGTACACGCAGTTGTGAAAATAATAAAACTCCAGGTGCTTGAACTCGGTTTTAACGGCTGAAAACATCTCTTCAACCCGACCAATGTGCTCGTCCATCGTGCCGCCCACGTCCATCAGCAGCAGCACTTTGACGTTGTTGTGCCGCTCCGGAATCATCTTGATGTCGAGCCAGCCAGCATTGGCTGCAGTCGAATGAATGGTGTCGGGCAAGTCGAGCTCTTCAACATTGCCCAGCCGCGCAAACTTGCGCAGGCGGCGCAGCGCCACCTTGATGTTGCGGGTGCCGAGTTGTTGCGTGTCGTCGTAGTCTTTGTAGGCGCGCTGGTCCCACACTTTGACGGCGCTCTTGTTGCGGCTTTTCTCTTGGCCGATACGGATGCCCTGCGGATTAAAACCGTTGGTACCGAAAGGCGATGTACCGCCCGTGCCAATCCATTTGCTGCCGCCTTCGTGGCGCTCTTTTTGTTCCTCAAAACGTTTTTTAAGCGCCTCCATGAGCTCGTCCCAGCCCATTTTTTCGATCTTGGCTTTGTCCTCGGGGCTGAGTTCAAGCTCAAGGTTCTTGCGCAGCCATTCGAGAGGAATGTCTTTCGTGAAATCTGCCACCATCTCCACACCCTTGAAGTACGCGGCAAAGGCACGGTCAAACTTGTCGTAATGTTTTTCGTCTTTGACCAGCACCGTGCGGCTGAGGTAATAAAAGTCGTCGATCTTCCAGGCGCCTTCGCCAGGTTCACCATCGGCATCAAGCGCGCTTCTGTTGGGACCAACCACGCCCGCCTGAAGCGCTTCGAGCAGCATCAAATATTCCTTGACGGATACAGGTAATTTGGCAGAACGCAGGGTGTAGAAAAAATCAATCAGCATGGTGAAATGTCTGTCAGGTTTCAGGCGCGTGTTTTGTTAAGGCCATACAACAACTGCGCCTTGGCCTCAGGCCATTCGCCGGCGCGCATGCTGTACATCACCGTGTCGCGGATGGTGCCGTCACGCCGCATGGCGTGGCCGCGTATGACGCCGTCTTTTTGCGCTCCCAGGCGTTCAATCGCGCGCTGGCTTTCGACGTTGAAATTATCTGTGCGCCAGCCCACCACATGGCAGCCGAGTGTTTCAAACGCATGCGTCATCAGCAGTAATTTGCAGGTGGAGTTGATGTGCGTGCGCTGGCAGCGCGCTGCATACCAGGTGTAGCCAATCTCAACGCGTTTTACCGCTGGCAAGATGTCATGGTAACTGCTGGTGCCCAGCACCATGCCGCTGGTGGCATCGGTTACTGCAAAGGCCAAACGATTGTCTGTTTGAAGCGCTGTTTTAATATAGGCCAGAGATTCTTCAGGCTCAGGTACGGACGTCACGCGCAACTTCCACAACTGGCCATCGCTGGCAGCCGCCCGAATGCCTTCTTCGTGCTCAATGCTCAAAGGCAACAAACGCACATTGCGTGATTCAAGAACGACAGGTTCAACAAAAGCCATTTTTAATTGTCTTATTCTGTGTCTTTTGCCAGCTTTGCCGCTTGTTGGATTCTCACGCGGCGCGCAATTTGCAAACTCAAACCGCCGCCCAGGCCCACCAGCACAATGCCAAAAATGGTGCTGTTGCTGTACTCCGCGTCAGAAATACTCAATCCCAACAAACGACCCAGCCAAAACGCCAGTAGCGAGCCACCGGCAAAACCGGCAGCATCTGCCAGGCCGTCTGTCAATAATGATTTTGAATCCACGATTTTCTTGTTGGTAATGCGGTTGTTTAGCGGCTGCTTATCGGTTGTTACGCTGCATGAACACCAGCTTTTCAAACAAACTCACATCTTGCTCGTTTTTAAGCAGTGCGCCGACTAACGGCGGCACAGCCACTTTGTCGTCTTTGCTTTGCAGGGCTTCGAGCGAAATGTCTTCCGCAACCAGCAGTTTGAGCCAGTCCAGTAACTCGCTGGTCGATGGCTTTTTCTTCAGGCCCGGCAGGTTGCGGACGTCGTAAAACGTTTTCATCGCTGCGGCCAGGAGTTCTTTTTTCAAGCAAGGGAAATGCACATCGACAATTTGCCGCATGGTGTCCGCATCAGGGAACTTGATGTAGTGAAAAAAGCAGCGGCGCAAAAACGCATCGGGCAGCTCTTTTTCATTGTTCGAGGTGATGAACACCAGCGGCCTGTGCCTGGCTTTAATTAGTTCACGCGTCTCATACACATAAAACTCCATGCGGTCAATTTCGCGCAGCAAGTCGTTTGGGAATTCAATGTCGGCCTTGTCAATTTCATCAATCAACAGCGCCACTGGCGTTTCAGACGTGAAGGCCTGCCACAGTACGCCCTTGACGATGTAGTTGTGAATGTCTTTGACTTTCTCGCCACCATCAATCTTTGACAACTGCGAGTCACGCAGGCGCGATACCGCATCGTATTCATACAGGCCCTGCTGCGCTTTGGTGGTGGACTTGATGTGCCATTGCAGCAGCGGCATGCCCATGGCTTCGGCCACTTCTTCTGCCAGCATGGTCTTGCCAGTGCCGGGCTCACCTTTGACCAGCAGCGGTTTTTTAAGCGTGGCCGCGGCGTTGACAGCCAGCATCAGGTCTTGTGTGGCGACGTAGGTTTTGGAGCCTTGAAATTTCATGTTGGAGTCAGTTCGAGAGGCAAAGAGTTGATTGAAAAACGGCGCGGGGAGATTGTATGAAGCGCCCGATCCAAGCCAGCAATTGGCATAGATATAATCCGGGGCTAAACAGGACAACTGTTTCCACCTGAATTGTCATCCAATTGTGCGCGCAAAATGAATAAGTTGTTAATCAAGATTTCCGTCCTGGCTGTCTCATTTGTGACGGTTGCCGCCTTTGCCCAGGACATCAAAGGCGATGCCAAAGCGGGCCAAGACAAAAACGCCATGTGCTCTGGCTGCCACAGCATTCAAGGCTACCAAGCCAGCTTTCCTGAGATTCATAAGGTCCCGATGATTTCCGGGCAGACTGCCAAATACATTGTGTCGTCACTCAACGCCTACAAAAAAGGCGAGCGCAAGCACCCCAGCATGCGCGGCATTGCCGAAACACTGTCTGACCAGGACATCGCCGACCTGGCTGCTTATTACAGCGCCAGCGGTGTGGCAAAAGATGCGAAGCCTTTGGCAGAAAAGCCATCAAAAGAGGCCAACCCGCAAGTGCAGGCGCTGCTGGCCAAGGGCAATTGCTCGGCATGTCACGGTGCCAATTACAGCAAACCGATTGACCCGTCGTATCCCAAGCTAGGCGGTCAGCATGCTGACTATCTGCTGGTTGCTTTGAAGGCCTATAAAGTTGAAAAGAATGCGAAAGTCGGTCGTAACAACGCCATCATGGCGGGCATAGCCAAGCAGTACACCAATGCCGAATTGAAACTGATGGCCAATTATTTGTCGTCACTTGAAGGCGATTTGAAAACCGTGCCGCAAAGCCGATTCCGCTGAGAAACTCGCCCCCACTCTTTTGGCTTCGCCGCTCTTCGAGAACACTTCGTGTAATGCGCTGCTCCCCGAGGGGGCAACTTTTCTAGGGGCGGCCCGTCGAAAAATTGCTTTAGAAGGTCTTTGAAAAACTGCTACCTCAGCGGTTTTTTTTCGGCCAAATCAATCTCGCGTAGCTCGGCGCTGCACGCAGTCGATATACGCAGCGCCGTCGGGTGGTCGGCCTGCACGCTGGCTTTCCCACACCATCTGGCCCAAGCATTCCATCGCTTCATGGTGTGCGTCATGCAATGAATCGCGCTTGGCCGTCAGCAACTCAACCGCCTGCCGAATGCCGCGCGGCTGGTCGATAGAGGATTGCTCGCTGATGGACAGATGCATCGACAAGTGCAAAAAAGGGTTGGCCTTGCCGTCTTTTATGTCGTACATTTTTTCCAGGGCTGTATCTGTATCGGCAAATTCGGCATGGTATTCAGGGTGCTCGGCCAGCCACTGGCTGGCTATGGTTTCAAGAGCTTCCAGCGGCTGTCCCGATTGTGTTTTGGCGTGTACCTTACAAAAAAATCGGCGAACATCGGCTTGAGAGGGTGTGAACATGCTGAAAGAATATCACGCTGAACGGTAGCCCTGACCGAACCTGCACCAAGCCCCCGGTGGTGTCCTACAGACAAAAGCGCGGCATGCCCGTAGAGTGTTTGCAGCGCCGACTGTGTCCGGGATCAGAAGGCGCTCAGTGCAAAATCACAACCGGCGAGGAGATACACATGAACGCAGCAAAAATCACAGGCATTATTCTGATCGTTATCGGTCTGGCGGGCTTTTTTACCGGTGGCTTCAGCTTCACCAAGGACACCACTGCGGCCAAGATCGGTCCGATTGAACTCAAGGTCCAAGAAAAAGAGTCGGTCAACATTCCGCAGTGGTTAAGCCTGGGCGCATTGGCTTTGGGTGCGGTTGTGTTGGTTGTTGGGTTTCGCAAGTCCTGACTGGCCTGATCGGTAGGGTTGTCGGGTTCCCCTCCTTTGGGTGGGCTATTATTTCCTCTGACTCAGCGTAGGCGGCATTCGTCGTCCTGCCGACTGACGTCTGAACCGCCTTCTGTTTTTGGAAATACGTATGAACCAGGCATTTATCTGCGACGCCATCCGCACACCGTTTGGCCGTTACGGCGGCGCGCTCAGTAGCGTCCGCACTGACGACCTGGGCGCCATTCCCCTCGGGGCGCTGATGGCGCGTAATCCGAATGTCGATTGGCTGGCCGTGACAGACGTGATTTACGGTTGTGTCAACCAGGCCGGTGAAGACAACCGCAACGTCGCCCGCATGGCGACTTTATTGGCCGGCCTGCCGATGGAACTGCCCGGTGCCACCATCAACCGTCTGTGCGGTTCAGGATTGGACGCGATTGGTATTGCAGCCCGCGCCATTAAAGCGGGAGAAGCTACCATGATGATAGCTGGCGGGGTTGAAAGCATGAGCCGTGCGCCGTTTGTTATGGGTAAAGCTGAGAACGCCTTTAGCCGCGCCGCGCAGATGTACGACAGCACCATTGGCTGGCGTTTTGTGAACAGGCTGATGAAAGAAAAGTACGGCGTAGATGCCATGCCCGAGACTGCTGAAAACGTGGCGGCCGAGTTCAATATCAGCCGCGAAGACCAGGACAAGATGGCCCTGGCGTCCCAACTGAAAGCCGTGGCGGCACAAAAATCCGGTTACTTTGAT
>Ga0209702_10003560_pt1 | contig 24286 bp, 17 predicted proteins | sample FRY01_FD_187210 | JGI IMG/M metagenome (GOLD analysis project Ga0209702, IMG submission 187210) | Freshwater microbial communities from Lake Fryxell liftoff mats and glacier meltwater in Antarctica - FRY-01 (SPAdes) (version 2) | ecosystem: Environmental > Aquatic > Freshwater > Ice > Glacier... | reverse complement strand
AGGCTGAAGAAGAACGAATAGCACTCGAGAAAGCGGAAGCCGAAAGAATCGCCGCTGAAGAAGCCGCGCGAAAGAAGGCTGAAGAAGAACGAATAGCACTCGAGAAAGCGGAAGCCGAAAGAATCGCTGCCGAAGAAGCCGCGCGAAAGAAGGCCGAAGAAGAACGTTTGGCAGCAGAACGAGCGGCTGCCGCGGAACGTGCCAAAGTGGAGATTGAACGAGCCGAAAAGGCAATAGCGGATAAGTTCGCTGCTGCTCGTCAAGCCGTTGAAGAGCAACAGTTTGCGGCGACCGCCGCGGTAGAAATGGCGCAGCTTGAACGACAGGCAGCCGAAAAACTTACAGCAGAAAGACTTGTGGCTGAGCGAGCAATCGGAGATCGTGAAAGTGCGGATCGTGAAGCCACTGAGAAAACAGCCGCTGCGGAACGAGCTCAACAGGAGGCGGAAGCATTCGCTCTCGAAATGGCGGAACGAATTGCCGCCGCAAGAAGGGTGGTGAGCGGGCTCGACACTGAAATTAGCGTTGTCGCCGCAAGTTTCGAGGAAGTACAATTACTGGCCGCGTTGAAAGCCGAAGAGAAAGCCAAAGTAGACGCAGCAACTCGGATCCAGGCGGACGAGGAACAACTTTTGGCCGAAATCGAAGCGGAGGAGAATGCCAAAGCCAGTCTGCAGGCAGCAAAGGGCACTGAGGCGAATTCGGAACAACTTTCCGCTCATGCCAGCGCCACTGCGTGGATAAAGAGCGAGGACAACATGGATGAGTCTGAGGCTGCCAAAGACGAAGCATTGCAGGCAGAATTGGAAGCTGATGAAATAGCCCGGCTGGATGAAGAGGCCCGTGCAGAAAAGTCTCGCGTCAAAGTTGCGATGGCGGAACAGAAGAAAGTCGAAGAGGCCAGAACCAAACAGTCCCTCAGCCGAACCCCGCAATCGAAAGCGGAAAAAAAGTCGGGAAAGAAAAAAGGGGCCTTGGCAGACACCACCACCGAGACGGCTGGCAACATTGAAGCTCCACGGCCGCAACCGTCAACGGCTCTCAGCGAACTCCCATTAAAACAAAAGAAGACTTCCGAACAGCCTGCTTTGGACGTTTCAAAGTCCAGCACAGTTCGTTCTGACCGCACGCGTGAACTTGGAAAACGCGAAAGATCACTCCGGGACGAAAGCGTCAATTCCGAAAAGACGCCGGGTGAGAAAAAGAGTGACGATCACTCGGCCTCTACAAAAAGTTCTTCCAGCAAGCTCATTGTTTTTGGTGGTCTTGTGGTCGCCGTTGTTTTGGCAATCGTCTGGCTGATGATGTTCCGTTGATCGTCATTGTGTGAGCAGTAGTGGAGTGAAGACCATTTTTAACCCGCGCGGGCGACAGGCTGGTCCAGCAATCACCCCTTCAGCCGACGCGAATATTGCCAATCCTCCGCAATCCCTTTGCTGCCGCTTGTCGGTCACTTCTCGCATCAAGCCACAACGTTGGCGCGGCATTCTATGACTTGATCTTCTGCTTTGTGACCATGGCTTTTCCCGACCCGCGGTCTCCGGTCGCACGGCGAAATGCCCGTGAGCCGACATTGCATGGAAAAAAAGGGCAGGGCGACGTTGAGCGGCGTCTCATCCGTAGTCGAATGAAGGCCGCTCATCTTAAGCCTTCTCAAAATCGTCGGCCGACCTACGGCTATCTGCTCGAATTGAGTGTCCCATATGCGCGTTCGTCGAATCCATCGGCGTGAGCTTTCGCTGTGGGGGAAATCTGCCGGGCGGCATGCCAGACCCGATGCTTTCTTGCTGTCCACAGATCTTTCAATGCCCCGCTTCACTGAAGGGATTGCCGGAATTCCGTTCTGGATGAGCCAACTGCGTTCACCACTTCTTTCCCTCGAACCGTTTTTTTAAACCGCCAAATCGGTCGCGCTACCAGTACGCGCTGACGCTAAAATCATCGCTACTCCATAGCAGCTTTGATGATTCCCTGAAATCCAACCACGCTTGTTTCAGGGCTAAATGTCGAGCACGCCCTAATTTTCAATCCAGTCAGGTGCAATTGCGAGCCGTGGGGAATATCATCTCCGCCAGTTCTTCACCCGGCAGGAGACACACGATCGCGATCGATCGGGGGTAATGCGCATGGTGATGGAGACGCCTATCTGGGCCGCCAAACTCCGCGATCCCACACGCGGTGCAGCCCGTTTCTTCGCTGGTTGAAGGATCGCACGCTTACGGCTATCGTCATCGACGAGGCGTTGTAAATTCGCGCACGCGCCGTCTTTCAACCTCTTCTTCAAGCATCATTCGTATGGCAACATCCCCGATCAGCCGTCCCGAGAAGTCTTCAGTCGCATTAGAGCCGAGCAATGGTGAATCCACAGCAGTCATCGCGGGGCCGAATCCCGCAGAGCTGCGGTCGCGGCAGGTGCTTGGAGCGCTGGTGGCGTTTCGCGATGGAGATTTCTCGGTGCGTTTGCCGACGGAGTGGATGGGGACTGACGGACGGATTGCGGAGGCCTTCAACCAAGCGATCGCGCATGAGGAGCGCATTTCGCACGAAGTGGAGCGGTTGAGTGTGACGGTCGGCAAGGAGGGGCGACTCAAGCAACGGATGTCGGTGCCGGGAGCGATTGGCGGCTGGGCGCAGAAGGTCGATTCGATCAACACGCTGCTCGACGATCTGGTGCGGCCGACAACGGAAGTGGCACGCACGATCGGTGCGGTGGCCAAGGGTGACCTTTTACAGTCGATGGAGTTGGAAGTCGACGGTAGCTTGCTCAAGGGTGAATTCCTGCGCTCGGCGAAGTTGGTCAATACGATGATCGAGCAGCTCTCGGTTTTCACCTCGGAGGTCACCCGCGTGGCGCGAGAAGTCGGCACGGAAGGCAAGCTCGGCGGCAAGGCGCAGGTGAAGGGCGTCTCGGGCGTCTGGAAGGATCTCACCGAGTCCGTCAACCAGATGGCGGGCAACCTCACGGCGCAGGTCCGCAACATCGCCGACGTGACCATCGCGGTCGCGAACGGCGATCTGTCCAGAAAGATCACGCTGGACGTGCGCGGCGAGAATCTTCAGCTGAAGGAAGCCATCAACAACATGGTTGACCAGTTGCGGTCGTTCGCCTCCGAAGTCACGCGGGTGGCTCGCGAGGTCGGCACCGACGGCAAGCTCGGCGGCCAGGCGCGGGTTCTGGGCGTGGGCGGCACATGGAACGATCTCACCGAAAACGTCAACTCGATGGCAAACAACCTGACCGCGCAGGTGCGCAACATCGCCGAGGTGACCACGGCGGTGGCCAGCGGCGACTTGTCGCGCAAGATCACGGTGGACGTGGAAGGCGAATTCCTGCAGCTGAAAAATACGGTCAACTCCATGGTGGACAAGCTCAATGCGTTCGCCTCCGAAGTCACGCGTGTAGCGCGCGAAGGGCACCGAGGGCAAGCTCGGCGGCCAGGCGCGGGTGCTGGGTGTGGGCGGCACCTGGAACGATCTCACCGAAAACGTCAACTCGATGGCAAGCAATCTGACGGGTCAGGTGCGCAACATTGCTGAGGTAACCACGGCGGTGGCCACCGGCGACTTGTCTCGCAAGATCACAGTGGACGTGAAAGGCGAATTTTTGGAATTGAAAAACACCGTCAACTCAATGGTGGACAAGCTCAACGCGTTCGCCTCCGAAGTCACGCGAGTGACGCGCGAGGTCGGCACCGAGGGCAAGCTCGGCGGCCAGGCGCAGGTGCTGGGCGTGGGCGGCACCTGGAACGACCTCACCGAAAACGTCAACTTTATGGCCAACAACCTCACCGGCCAGGTGCGCAACATCGCCGAGGTGACCACCGCCGTCGCCACCGGCGACTTGTCTCGCAAGATCACAGTGGACGTGAAAGGCGAATTTTTGGAACTGAAAAACACCGTCAACTCCATGGTGGACCAGCTCAACGCGTTCGCCTCCGAAGTCACGCGGGTGGCGCGCGAGGTGGGCACCGAGGGCAAGCTCGGCGGTCAGGCGCAGGTGTTGGGCGTGGGCGGCACCTGGAACGATCTCACCGAAAACGTCAACTTTATGGCCAACAACCTGACCGGCCAGGTGCGCAACATCGCCGAGGTGACCACCGCCGTCGCCACCGGCGACCTGAGCCGCAAGATCACGGCGGACGTGAAGGGCGAATTCCTGGAACTGAAAAACACCGTCAACTCCATGGTGGACCAGCTAAACGGATTTGCCTCGGAAGTCACGCGCGTGGCGCGCGAGGTCGGCACCGAAGGCAAACTCGGCGGCCAGGCGCAAGTGCCGGGCGCGGCAGGCACCTGGAAGGATCTTACCGACAACGTGAATCTGCTGGCGGCCAACCTCACTTCGCAGGTTCGCAACATCGCGGAGGTCACGACCGGCGTGGCGCGCGGTGACTTGTCTCGCAAAATCACGGTGGACGTAAAGGGCGACTTCCTGGAACTGAAGAACACCATCAACACAATGGTCGATCAGCTCAACGGCTTTGCTTCGGAAGTGACGCGCGTGGCGCGGGAGGTCGGGACCGAAGGCAAGCTCGGCGGCCAGGCTCAAGTGCCGGCGCGGCGGGCACCTGGAAGGATCTCACCGACTCCGTCAACGCGATGGCGACCAACCTCACCTCGCAGGTCCGCAACATTGCCGAGGTGACTACGGCGGTCGCGCGTGGCGACTTGTCACTCAAGATCACGGTGGACGTGAAGGGCGACTTTCTAGAGCTCAAGAACACCGTCAATACAATGGTGGACAAGCTCAACGCGTTCGCGTCCGAAGTGACGCGCGTGGCGCGCGAGGTCGGCACCGAAGGAAAACTCGGCGGCCAGGCGCAGGTGCTGGGCGTGGGCGGCATCTGGAATGACCTCACCAAGAACGTCAACTCGATGGCCTCGAATCTGACCGGCCAGGTGCGCAATATCGCGGAAGTGGCCACGGCCATCGCCGGCGGCGACTTGTCGAAGAAGATCTCGGCGGACGTGCGCGGCGAGTTCCTACAGCTCAAGGAAACGCTCAACACGATGGTCGAGCAATTGCGCTCGTTCGCGGCCGAAGTCACGCGTGTGGCGCGTGAGGTCGGCACTGACGGCAAGCTCGGCGGCCAGGCACAGGTGCCCGGCGCCGCGGGCACCTGGAAGGATCTCACCGATAACGTCAATCTGCTGGCGGCGAATTTGACCACACAGGTGCGCAACATCGCCGAGGTGACCACGGCGGTCGCCCGAGGCGACTTGTCCCGCAAGATCACGGTGGACGTGAAGGGCGACTTCCTGGAGTTGAAGAACACCATTAACACGATGGTGGACCAACTCAACGGATTTGCCTCGGAGGTCACGCGTGTGGCGCGCGAAGTCGGCACCGAAGGAAAACTGGGCGGCCAGGCGAAGGTGCCCGGCGCGGCAGGCACCTGGAAGGACCTGACCGACAACGTCAACTTCATGGCGTCGAACCTGACCGAGCAGGTGCGCGGTATCGTCAAGGTCGTCACCGCAGTGGCCGACGGTGACCTCAGCCCGAAACTCACGGTGCAAGCTAAGGGCGAGGTCGCGGCGCTGGCCGATACCATCAACAATATGACCTCAACGCTGGCGACTTTTGCCGACCAGGTGACCACGGTCGCGCGCGAGGTTGGCACCGAAGGCAAGCTCGGCGGCCAGGCAAACGTGCCCGGCGCGGCCGGCACTTGGAAGGATCTCACCGCCAACGTCAACCTGCTCGCCGCCAACCTCACCATGCAGGTGCGCGCCATCGCCGAGGTCGCCATCGCCGTGACCAAGGGTGATCTCACACGCTCGATTCAGGTGGAGACGCGCGGCGAGGTGGCCGAGTTGAAGGACAACATCAACACGATGATCTCCAACCTGCGCGAGACCACCGAGAGCAATCGCGAACAGGACTGGCTGAAGACGAACCTCGCCAAGTTCAGCGGCATGCTCCAAGGCCAGCGCGAGTTGAGCACGGTCGGCCAGATGCTCCTTTCCGAACTGGTCCCACTCATCAATGCACACCAGGGGAACATCTACCATCTCGCCGAGTCCGGCGATGAAGTGCAGCTCAATCGCCTTTCGAGTTACGCGCACGGGGGAGACTCGCGAATCCCATTCTCCATCCAACTCGGCGAAGGTTTGCTGGGCCAGTGCGCGCTGGAAAAGAAGCGCATCCTGCTCGAAGACGCGCCGTCGGATTTCATCCGCGTTTCCTCGAGCCTCGGCGAGGCCGCGAAGATGAGCATCGTCGTGTTGCCCGTGCTTTTTGAAGGGCAAACGAAGGCGGTCATCGAATTGGCTTCGCTCCATCGCTTCGCCGCAGTGAACCTCAACTTCCTGGACCTGCTCACTCAGAGCATCGGCGCGGTCTTCAATACGATCGAAGCCACGATGCGGACCGAGGGGTTGCTCACGCAGTCCCAACAACTCACCGTCGAGTTGCAATCTCGCCAGAGCGAACTGCAACAGACCAACGAAGAACTGGGGACGAAGGCCAAACTCCTCGCCGAGCAGAACGCTGAGGTCGAGCGCAAGAACGCCGAAGTTGAACAGGCTCGCCACGCGCTCGAAGAGAAAGCGGGCGAGCTGGCACTCACCTCGAAATACAAATCCGAGTTCCTGGCCAACATGTCGCACGAACTGCGCACGCCACTCAATTCGATTCTCATCCTCAGTCAGCAGCTCGCCGAGAACTCACCGGGCAACCTCTCCGGCAAGCAGGTGGAGTTCTCCCGCAACATCAACTCGTCCGGCTCCGACCTGCTGCATCTCATCAACGACATTCTCGATCTCTCCAAGATCGAGTCCGGCACCGTCACGGTCGAGATCGAGGAAATCCCGTTCGTGAACCTGCGCGACAATATCGAACGCAACTTCCGACACGTTGCTGAAGCCAAAAACTTGCCCTTCCATGTGATACTGTCGGCCGACAGCCTGCCGCAATTCATGGACAGCGATCCCAAGCGTCTGCAACAGATCCTGAAGAACCTGCTCTCCAATGCCGTGAAGTTCACCAGCCACGGCCACGTCAAAGTGCGCGTCGATCTCGCCACTCAAGGTTGGAGTTTCGATCATCCGGTCCTCAGCAAAGTTCAGCAGGTGGTTGCCTTCGCGGTCGAGGACACCGGCATCGGCATCGCGCCGGAGAAGCAGCGGCTCATCTTTGAAGCCTTCCAGCAAGCCGATGCAGGCACCTCTCGCAAGTACGGCGGCACCGGTCTCGGCCTCGCGATCAGTCGCGAACTGGCCGTACTGCTCGGCGGCGAAATCAAGGTTGTTAGCGTCCACGGACAGGGGAGCACGTTCACACTCTACTTGCCGCTGCTCTACTCCGGCCCCGACAGCGCGCGGGCCGCGGCAACGGCCAGCTCTGCGTCGGCAACGTCCTCTCAGGCCCACGAACTCCGAGTCCTGCCGATCGCGCGCGAAGAGCACATCGAGGACGACCGCAACCACATCAAAGAGGCCGACCCGGTGATGCTCATCATTGAGGACGATCCGCACTATGCGCGCATCCTCTTGGGGCTGGCTCGCGACAAGGGCTTCAAAGGAATCGTCGCCACAAAAGGTGCGATGGGCCTGTCGCTCGCTCGGCAGTTTCATCCCTTGGCGATCTCGCTCGATATATTCCTGCCCGACATGCTCGGCTGGACGGTGCTCAATCAGCTCAAGCTCGACCCAACCACACGCCACATCCCCGTGCAAATCGTCACGCTCGAAGAAGAACGTCAACACGGCCTCGCGCACGGTGCCTTCGCCTATCTCATCAAAGCACCGACCACCGAGGGACTGGAAGCGGCCTTCGATCGCCTCAATACGTTCATCGCTCCGCGCACCAAGCGGCTGCTGATCGTCGAGGACAACGACATCGAGCGGAACTCGATCGTCGAATTGCTCGGCCATCAGGACATTGAAACTCACGCCGTGTCCACCGGAACCGAGGCTCTGGAGGCGATGCTCAACCAGTCCTTCGACTGCGTGGTCCTCGACCTGCGGCTGCCGGACATGAGCGGCTTCGAGCTGTTAAACAAAGTCCACGCCGAGCCAACCTTGGCCGATGTCCCCATCGTCGTCTTCACCGGAAAAGACTTAACCGTCGCCGAGCAAGCACAGCTCAAGCGAATCGCCAAGAGCATCGTTCTGAAAGACGTGCAGTCCCCCGAACGGCTGCTCGACGAGACCGCGCTCTTCCTGCACCGCGTCATCACCGACCTGCCCCTTGAGAGGCAGGCGATGCTCGAACGGCTGCACGGTTCCAAGGATGTCCTGCGCAAACGCAAAGTGCTCGTCGTCGATGACGACGCACGTAACATCTTCGCGCTGACCTCGCTGCTGGAGAACCACGAGATGGACGTGATCAGCACCACCAACGGCCGCAGCGCGATCGAACTGATCCAGAACACGCCCGAACTCGGCCTCGTGCTGATGGACATCATGATGCCCGACATGGACGGCTACGAGACGATGCGAGAAATCCGCAACATCCCCAAATTCCGCTCCCTCCCAATCCTGGCCCTCACCGCGAAAGCCATGAAAGGCGATCGCGAGAAATGCCTCGACGCCGGCGCAAGCGACTACATCGCCAAGCCGGTGAACACCGACCAACTCCTGTCGCTGATGCGCGTGTGGCTGTTCCGCTAGAGCGAATTATCGCCAGCCATTGGGCGCTAGCCCCGGTTCGATTTCCTCGAACCGGGGCTAGCGCCCAATGGCACTTGCTTTAGATAAGTAACCCGCTGCGTCAGCAAGGGAGTTCGCCTGTTTTAAGCGGATCACACGCCCTTGCTCACGCTGCGGGTTTCTAAAGCAAGTGCCATTGGGCTAGTGCCCGGCGGCTGATTTCTGCGGGCCAACACGAATGGCGGAGAGCCGAATCATCCGGGCTAGAGACCAACCCAACAGCCCAACAAACACAAGCCAAGCCCCGTTCTGATTGCGGACGACCGGCCGAACAAACCTGACTCAGAGGACTCCGTCTCATGCCCACCGACAACACCTCGCCGATCACCGCGCTCCGCCCCGCCGCTGTCGAGTACTACTCCGACAACATCCCCGTCAATATCCTGATCGTCGATGATGAGCCGAAAAATCTCACGGTGCTGGAAAGCCTGTTGAATGATCCCAGCTACCGGCTCGTTCGGGCGGAGTCTGCCAATCAGGCGCTGCTCGCGCTCGTCGTCGAAGAGTTTGCGCTGCTCATTTTGGACATCCGCATGCCCGGCATGACCGGCTTTGAGCTGGCCCAGATGATCAAAGAGCGTAAGAAAACATCGCTGGTTCCAATCATCTTTCTCACCGCCTACTACAGCGACGACCTGCATGTGCTCGAAGGCTACGACACGGGTGCGGTGGACTATCTGCACAAGCCGGTGAACCCGGTCATCCTCCGCTCGAAGGTCGCGGTCTTCGCGGAAATGCACCGCAAGAACCGCTTGTGTGACAGGTCGAATCGTGCCTTGCTCGCCGAAGTGACTCAGCGTTGCCGAGTGGAAGAACAACTCCGCGAACTCAACGACACGCTTGAGCGGCGCGTGACCGAGCGCACGGAAGCCCTGCGCGAGATCGATGAACGAATGCGGCTGGCGACGGAGGCGACTGGGGTCGGTATTTGGCAATGGAACGTCATCACCAACCAAGTCCGGTGGGATGCCCAGATGTTTCGGATTTACGGCATCACACCCACGCCGGATGGCATCGTCCAATACAGTGACTGGAGCGGCTCCGTCCTGCCGGAAGACTTGGCGGAACAGGAGCAAGTCTTGCAGGACACGGTGACCCGCTGCGGGAGCAGCCGCCGCGAATACCGCATCCAGCGGCGCGATAACCGCGAATGCCACAACATCGAATCCGTAGAAACGATCCGCCGGAACGCACAGGGAGAGGTGGAATGGGTGGTCGGGACGAATCTCGTTGTGACGGAACGTAAACAGTGGGAGCAAGCGCAACAGGATGCCGACCGCCGCAGGGACGAGTTCCTCGCGCTATTGGCCCACGAACTGCGAAACCCGCTCGCTCCAATCAGAAACTCACTGGAACTGATGAAGCTCGCCCGCGGCAACGCTGACCAGATCGAGCGGGCTCGTGCCATCATCGAGCGGCAAGTCATTCAGATGGTGCGGTTGGTTGATGATTTGCTCGACGTGAGCCGGATTGCTCGCGACCGGCTGGAACTCAGGCAGGAACGAGTCGAACTGGCGTTGATCGTGCAACAAGCCGTCGAGGTCTGTCACCCGCACTGCGAGCATGCCGGTCACGAAATCACACTCGCACTGCCGCCCGAGCCGATCTTTCTGCACGCCGACCCAACCCGGCTGGTGCAAGTCTTCGGCAACCTGCTGACCAACGCCTGTAAGTTCACTCAGCCGGGAGGTTGCATCTGTCTGACGGTCGAGCGGCAAGGGCACGAAGTCGCGATCACGGTCAAGGATACGGGCATCGGCATTGCGCCCGAGATGCTTTCCAAAGTCTTCGACTTGTTCACGCAGATCGATAGCTCGTTAGAGCGGACAAAGGGCGGGCTGGGCATCGGCCTGTCGCTGGCGAAACGACTGTCCGAGCTGCACGGGGGCACGGTGACGGCTCACAGCGAAGGACCAGACCGCGGCAGTGAGTTCGTCGTGCGTCTGCCCATCATGGAAGAAATACCCCAGCCTGCACCGCCGACTCTCGGCGCTTCGACTCTCGGCGCGCCGACGCCCACAACACCCCGCCGCATTCTGGTGGTCGACGACAACCAGGACGCCGCCGCGACACTCGCCATGCTCTTAGATCTGGGCAACCACCAGACGCGGATGGCCCATGACGGCTTGGAAGCCGTCCAGCAAGCGGAGGCGTTTCGACCGGCCGTGATCTTGCTCGACATCGGACTGCCGAAGATGAACGGCTACGACGCCTGTCGTGCCATCCGCGAGCAACCGTGGGGCCAAGACATCGTCATCATCGCTCTGACCGGGTGGGGAAAAGAGGAAGACCGCCGCAAATCTAAAGCAGCCGGTTTCGACGGCCACATGGTCAAACCGGTGGACTACCCCGCCTTCATGAAACTGCTGGCCACGCTGCAAACGGCGAAGGTGTGACAGCACAGATCACAAAAGGCAGATCATAAAAGGCAGATCATAAAAGGCAGATCACACAAGGCAGATCACACAAGGTGTCAGGAACCGTTTATTGACTGGCGAGAGGGATTTGGGTACTGATTCGACATGGGAAGACCAATGACGATCGGCTCCGGGTGGTTGGATTTATCATGGGCTCAGAAAAGGAGGGTCCAGAAAAGGGGTCAGGAACCATTAGTGCGCAGCACCCTGCGGGCCATTTGGCTATTGGTCCCTGACCACTTTTCTGAGCTTGACAGAGCGATACAGCAGGCATGCCCTGCGAGGCTGACTGCGAAACAATGGTACTCTCCTGAAAACCAACGCGTCAGGTCGCGACAAGACGGCTATCGAAATTCAAAGATTCGGATTCGCTGAGGTCTTTTGCTACAGATGAGTCGTTTGCTACAAATTTCCCTGACAGCGAGACATCGCCATTTCTTTGACAGCACGCAGGTCCCGTTTGCCTGTGCCGAGCAATGGGATGTGGCTGACCTCAAAGAAGCTGTTCGAACTCGGAATCCACAGGTTCGGCAGTCCGGCCTGCTGCAGCTGATCGGTGATTTCTCTGACGCTCTTCTGCATCGGCTTGTGCAGCACAATCAGTCTTTCGCCTTTGGAAGCATCAGGGACGGCCGTGACTGCATACACGATCTCGGACTCATCGTTCGGTCTCTCATCAAGGATCCGAGCAATCTCCTGCTCGATGCGGATATGAGGCACCATCTCACCGCCGATCTTGGAAAAGCGACTTTGGCGGCCAGTGATCTGGATGAATCCTTCATCATCGATCTTGGCCAAAGCGCCACCAGTCCGTTGGCAGCGAATAATGAGGAGCGGGGAACCAGTTCGGAGATGATGCCGTACTTTGCGGTGCTCAGCAGGGCACTTTGTGTTCCCAACAGAAACAAAACCGCAAACATCGTCGGCTGATGGCCGGTCGAAATCGACCATACGCCCAGCGCGACGAGAACGACTTCAGAGACTTTCAGCCAGATCGTCGTCGTGCGCTTGCTGAATCTGTCACCCAGCCAGCTGGACCAGGGCGCGAAAATCACAAATGGCAGGACCAGACTGCCAAGCCCAAGGGACAGAATCATGGATTCGTCCGACTTTATCTGCGCAGGAGAAAGATCGGCCGACTGCAATTGCGCCTTGGCGATCGGGATGATCAGCCAGCGGTACATGTTGTCCGTAACTGCGGTGAGAAAGCTCATCAGCAGGAGCCGATGAACGAAGACGATCTGAGGCTTGAGCGGGGCTCACTGCCCGGCAATATTTGCGAAGACACTGGCGACATCAGCGGCGACTTTCAAGGATTCGTGGATGGTTCGTTGAGCTCAGATAATTCAGGCCCCTGTTCGTTTCCTGATATTTCCGGAGGCATATCCAATCGCGTTGAAAGCGTTAATCAGAGCTAATTTTTTTTGCCTGCTGGTGGAAAACTGACGCTGAACTGGCACAGTCGCAAAAATCGTTGAGCAATATTTAGCTCAAATTTTCCCCGTTGACGCGTTCTCTGATATTCGTTCCGTATTTCCAGGGCACCGTCAGGTCAGAGCCATGCAACATCTATCCGCTGTGCACTCAATTTCGTGTCTTCTAGCAAAGATTGCTTTTTCCATCGCAGTGATTGCCATTTCAAGGTTTTCCGACATACTCTCCACCAGTGCTGGCAATGGCTTGCACAGACTAACGCAGGGACTCTGAATGTTCTGTAGTTAGAATTTATTCAGCCGCTGGGCGCTAGCGATCACTTGATTTAATCGTTTAACGGCAAGCTGCAGGCGTCATTGCCTTCGCCTCCGCCTAGCCGTTAAACGAAAACCCGGAATGCGTCATTAAATCAACACCACTAGCCCACGGTTCTCCGGGAAAACCGGACGCATACGCGTACCGGCTGATCAGGACTGCGGCATCCAAAGATTTGTGTTGCGAGTGTTCCAATGTCTGAGCATTCCGCAACCGGTCTCCAGGATGACAACGTGCCCCAGACCACCGATTTACTGCTCAGCATTTCTTCCGGTGACCGCAACGCGATTCATCAGCTCATGCCTCTGGTGTACGACGAACTGCGAGCCATTGCCGCAAGCCGGCTGAAGCAGGAACGATCCGATCATACGCTGCAGCCGACGGCTCTGGTGAACAAAGCATTTCTGAGGCTGGCCGATCAGACCCGAGTGAACTGGCAGGGGGAGCACATTTCTGTGCGGTTGCCGCCACTATGATGCGACGCATACTTGTCGATCATGCGCGGCGCAGGAATGCCGCTAAACGTGTAGCCTGAGGTCACCAGGTTCCGCTGCAGGACACGCTTCTGCCGTCCATGAGTCCCGATCCTGTGAATGTCGTCGCTGTGAATGACCTGATGGAACAGTTGGCAGAAGTGAATCCGCGACAGGCTCAGGTTTTCGAACTGCGATGTTTCGGAGGGCTGGACGTGAAAGAGACCGCCACTGTGCTGGATGTTTCGGAAGCGACCGTAAAAAATGACTGGCGGTCCGCCAGGGCGTGGCTGGCTTCACAGTTGGCGTCGGCGGAAAGCTGACAGTGCAGTCGCGTTTAATTATGAAGAAGGGAGGGGAGCCGATTTTGCAACGGACGAAGCGATACAGGAGCCTGATCAGCAACACCCAGCACTTGCGGAAACCATTCATGCCACTTCCGGAAAAGTGCATGACGCAAGTGGTGGTCGCCGACTTCCGGAGATCCCGAATTATGAAATCCTGGAGGAGATTGACCGAGGCGGGATGGGCATCGTTTATAAGGCTCGACAGTTTCGCCCCGAGCGGGTTGTTGCCATCAAGATGATGCGGATGGGAGCGTTTTCCTCGGCGCAGGATGTTGAGCGATTTCTTCAAAAAGCCAATGCGGCCTCTCAACTGGCACACGCTGCCGTGGTGCCGGTGTATGAGGTCGGTGAAATCAACGGCGAACCGTTTATCGTGATGAAGTTCATCAATGGAGCCACGCTGGAAAAGTTGCTGCAACGCAATGCTCTGACAACGACCGAGGCCATCAAAAAGCTACGCGTGGTGGCTTATGCGATTGCCGATGCTCACGAACACGGCATCATTCACCGGGATCTGAAACCTGCCAACATTCTGATCGAGCAGACGACCGGTCAGCCGTGGGTGATGGACTTTGGTCTGGCCAAAAATCTTCAGGCCGATTCAAATCCGACCTCGGTTGGAGACATCATCGGAATACCCGGCTACATGGCGCCGGAACAGGCCACTGGTCAGACGCGTACAGCATCACCCGCGGCTGATGTCTACGGACTCGGAGCGATCCTATATCGAATTCTGACAGGCCGACCACCAATTGAGGCCCCGGGCGACGGTCTGCCACGCGATCAGCTTTACCGGCGATAACGGCTGCTTTCTGCAACTGCTTCATCGCCGCAGCTCATCATGGTTCGTGTCGTGGGATTGAGTCCCTTTCATCAGAGAACTTTTTAAACATTTACCCGTTTGTCAGCAACACTTTTCGAGCCGTGGAAAGCTACCTGCGAACGTATCGATGGACCGTTAATCAAGTACCCTGTGTTGTGCTGTTTAAGTGGCGCGCAGGACGACGATCGTGCAATCATCATGTGGCGGAATTCCGTCGGCAAATTTATTGACGGCATCAACCAGTGTCTGCATCAACTCTTGTGAGTCCATCCCGCAGTGAGCCAGGACTTCGTCAATGCGGTGCTCACCAAACAGTTCGCCGGTGGGACTGTGAGTTTCCGTGATTCCGTCCGTGTAGAGCACGATCTGATCGCCGAACTGCAGGAAGAACGATGCTTCAGGAAACTCGGAACCTTCTAGCACGCCCAGCGGAAGCCCGTTGACTTTATCAAGCGGCATGACCAGTCCCGACTCACAGCGTTTTAAACGCGGCGGGTTGTGTCCAGCGCACGAATAAATCAGTTTACGTGACTGCGGGTCATAGACCGCATAGAAGGCGGTGACGAATGTTTCGATGCGACTGGAGTACTGCTCCGCAAGATGCTGATTAACGTAGTTCAGCACCTTTCCGGGCGACAGCGCCGGACCGGGGTGCGTATTGGCAATGCAATGCGTCACGGCCATCATGACGGCGGCTGCGGTCCCGTGGCCGCTGACGTCCGCGATGAAAATTCCCCAGCGACCATCGGGCAGTTCAAAGAAATCGTAATAGTCGCCACCAGCGCGACTTGCCGGCTGATAGTAGGCGGTCAGGTCCATGCGCGGGACGACAGGAATCTTTGAGGGAAGAAGTGATCGCTGCAGGCGCGCGACCGTCTTCAGTTCACGATCCAGTTCTCGATAGGCCTTTTCAAGCTGCCGCTTCAGAACGAGTGTGCTTGTCGCACGGCCAAACAGGTTTGTTCGCCAGACAAGGTCGGGCACCTGATCGCGAGCAAAGGCATTTGGCTTCCGCTGCAGCAGCACGACCGTATTCAGAGACTCGCCATCGTCGTACATGGGAATGGCAAGCAGCGAGCGGAAGCCATGGAGATATTCATAGGCCGGGTCATCCGCCGCCACTTCGAGATCATCGATGATGGTCGTCTGATTCGAATAACCCAGCTTTTCAAGAATCCCGCCACTGATCATCGGCAAAAGATGTGGCTGCGACCAGGGATCAATTTCCTCTTCCCAGGCTGTGCTGCGTGTAATTCGAATCAAGGGCGACTGCAGCCCGCGACGGCTCAGCGAGATCCGCCGCTCAACAGGTGACAACTGCTGCAGCTTTTCTCCGTACGTGCGGACAAGAGCCTGCGGATCAGTCTGCTGGCTGATTGACCGGACCATGTCTTCTACAATGGCCAGCCGTTCGGTCCAGTCGGAGTTGGGCGATTTCATTCTGAGTCCACAACAGTTAAGAACATGCGAGAAAAGAAGGGGCAGTTGGCAGGGTTCAGCGTTCATCGGAGAGCAATAAGAGTTCAGTCGGTGAGGCGTGCGAAGATTTCATTCGCATCTGCAGAAGAAAGACCGGGAATTGAAATGACCAGGCGATCCGGCTGCCAGTCTGAGACGGTTGTCAGGGCAACTGTCTTATTCGGCAGCAGAACTCCCAAACCCGACTGAACCTGAGCCTGAAAAGACGTATACCGCTGAATCCCGGATTCTGAAAAATAGAGCGTCAGTCGTGGCGGAGTCTGCAGGCCGTCACCGCGAAACAAGGAAAAATCCGGAGCCGTCATAACGCTCGTTTCAGAGACAAAGCAATGGCCGCCGTCCGGCAATGGCATCCGCGTCCATCCTTCTTTCGGTGAGGTCGACACAGCGCGAATCTCCAGTGCCGCGTCAGGAGAGACTCGTTCCTCAAACAGCCTCGGGAACAGATAAAGATAAACAGTCCCGAGGATCGTGACAAAGACCAGCATCGCCGTCACGAGCGTCCATGTTTTGCCATGAGTCTCTTCGGCAAGCGATGCGTCGGCGGCCTCTTCTGATTCACTCGTCGGTGGATCACTGATCGTCATTATCACAAGTTCCTGTGTGGTCGCGGGGCGGTCCGAACAGACGACTATTCTCGGGCAAATCAAGGTTGCCAGACATGCCAGCTGACCGCCGCACCTGTTGCAAAGACTATCAGCCTCGTCGATGCACAACAAATCGCCGGAAACTACTTTGGCAGACGCCGCTCGCAGCGGGATCTTTCAGCCGTGGTTGGTGTGCCTTTAAATGCGATTGTCACACCCCACGATTTGCTGGCGACTTTGAATCAGGTGTGACAAGTTCGCAAATGGGAACGCTGGCACACCGGGCTGTTGATTTAATGGGTTTTCACAACCCGACACGTCAGTGAGGGATAAAATTGCCCGCTTTTTTTGCCAACATCCCTCGCTGACGCAGCGGGTTACGATTAAATCAACAGACGAACACCATACCGGTCTCAACCAGATCCCAGACGCGACATAATCCCCGTCTCGACAGGATCTCTGGACTGCCGCTGACTGAGTGAGAGCATCCGATAAGGCGAGCGGCAGAAACAAATTTACCGAATCCATTGAACTTGAGCCTGAGGCGCTAGCCGATTTCACCGCACGAAATCGGCTAGCGCCTCAGGCTCAACATGTATTTTTCAGTCTGCCACTCGCCCAAGAACTCCACGCGAAGAGTAACTGCAGAGCAGGGGACACACACGAGCAGCTCACCCAGCGTCGTTTAATTTCTGCATTTTCCTGATAAATTGAGTCGCCGAGCGGGCTTTCTGCCGCCAACCTGAAAACAGGTAATCTTAAGTTCCGGCTGAGTGACTTCCTGCAGAATCGCCTGTTAAACGAAACAGCTGCGTTCCTGAATATCCACAACTTGTGTTTGCAACGCGTTTTCTGTTGTGACAGATGAGACGGTCTTCTAGACTTCCGCCTGCTTTTTCGGTGTTTTGCCGGGGAAAGTGCAATCAGAATCTTCGAACGTCACTCTTCGACCCTCAGGTACAGGCAACAATGGCGAACTTTTTTTTCACGAGTGAATCAGTCAGCATGGGACACCCGGACAAGGTGTCCGATCAGGTTTCAGACGGCATTCTGGACGCATTGCTTGCTCAGGACCCGATGTCCCGCGTTGCCTGCGAAACACTTTGCACGACGGATTTAGTCGTTCTTGCGGGTGAAATTACAACAACAGCCAAAATCGATTATGTGGCCGTGGCCCGAAAGGTCATTCGCGATATTGGCTACACTTCCGACGACATCGGCTTCAATGCCGACAGCTGCCGCATCTTTCAGGCTCTGCACAGCCAGAGCGGTGACATCGCTCAGGGCGTTGACCGCGATGGCGCCGGCGACCAGGGTCTGATGTTTGGCTATGCCTGTAATCAGACTGAAGAGCTGATGCCGGTTCCGATTGCTTATGCTCACCGACTGATCAATCGCCTGACGGAAGTCCGCCAGAAGGGCGTCGTCAACTGGCTTCGTCCGGACAGCAAAAGTCAGGTCACGATTGAATACGACGGAACGAAACCTGTCCGCGTTGAAGCGATTGTCATTTCAACGCAGCACTCCGAAGAAGTGACTCAGGAAGAGATCACCTCTTTCGTTAAGAAGGAAGTGATTGGTCACGTTATCCCGGCCAACATGCTTGATGCGAACACGAAGTATCACATCAATCCAACCGGTCGCTTTGTGATCGGCGGACCTCACGGTGATACGGGCCTGACAGGCCGCAAGATCATCGTTGATACCTATGGCGGATGGGGTCGACACGGTGGCGGTGCTTTCTCTGGCAAAGACGCCACAAAGGTAGACCGTTCAGCCGCTTACATGGGTCGCTATGTGGCCAAGAACATTGTCGCCGCCGGCCTGGCCGATCAGTGCGAAGTTCAGCTGGCGTATGCAATCGGCGTGGCAGAACCGGTCAGCATTCGTGTCGACACATTCGGCTCGGGCAAGATTGAAGAAAGCAAGATCGAGAAGCTGGTTCGCGATCATTTCCCTTTGACTCCGAAGGGAATTATCGAGCACCTGAAACTGCGTCGGCCTGTCTTCCTGAAGACTGCCGAAGGCGGTCACTTCGGACGCTCTGGTGACGGCTTCACATGGGAAGCCACCGACAAAGTGGATGCCTTGAAAAAGGCCGCGAAGTAAGCTGGCGAAACTCCCCGGCATCAGCAGGGATCTCACGTTCCCTGACCTGCCGGAATTGCGGACACAGGGCGGACCGGAAACGGTCCGCCTTTTCTGCAGCCGTTACTAAAGGGCAAACTGTCCTTGAAACGCCAGAGTGTTGTGCAGCAAAAATGCGGCAGCTAAGACGAACAGGCATCGCTCGGTCTCTCAAATTGATGAGCGGCTACAGGCGGCTCCTGATGACCTCTGCAAGGATGCATGGTTATGACTTCCAGTTCTACCGCTGATCAGCAGTTGCCACATCTTCGACCTGAAGTCCAGAAGATCATCGCCACAGGAAAAGCGACTCCTATCGCTCGAGCCGGCTCAAAAAGATCGGCCGCACTTCTCACAGCCGTCAGCCTGCTGCTGCTCTGGTTGTCGTTCAGTCCCATGGAATTTGCGCCGCTGGCCTGGATCGCACTGGTACCACTGTGCCAGCTGCTGCGACTGCGAACGTTGCCTTCCATGTGCCTTTCCACAGTTTGGCTGATCGCCGTTGTCTGGGCGATTGCCACCTTGCAATGGATGCGGCTGGGCCATCCCGCCATGCATCTGGCGCTTCTGGCGCTGGCCATTTATGTGGGCTTGTATTTTCCTGCATTTGTCTGGATCGGGCGTCGATGCATCGCTCGCGGAATTCCGCTGTGGCTGACAGTGCCGATTGTCTGGACAGCCCTGGAATATGCCCGAGCCTACCTGTTAACCGGTTTTTCCTGGTACTACCTTGGCCACACCCAATATCGATGGCTGAGCCTGATCCAGATCTCCGATGTGGTTGGCGCCTACGGAATCACGTTTGTGGTGGCCCTGGTCTCGGGAGCACTCGCCGAACAGGTTCCGCTCTCTCTGCTGAAGAAATGGAATCTGGAAACTTCAGAACCGCCACATGCCGCCGCATCGCGGTTCCCTTTGATTGTCGCGGTCACCGTGATAGCCGCATGCTGCCTCTATGGTACTTTGCGAAAAACAAGTCCCGACGCTTTTCCGCCGGGGCCCGCCTTTGCACTGATTCAAGGTAACTTTACGCCGGAAGTGAAACACGATCGGGACCAGACGGTGACTCGATACCGAGTTCACGATGCACTGATGCGAAGTTCGGTAAAACTTCAGCCCGACTTCATCGTCTGGCCGGAGACGATGTTCTCCTGGCCAGAACAAAGTGCGGCGGAGGGCGTGACTGACGAAGACATTCTCTCACAAATCCCGGCAGACGTTGTTCGTGATTATGGTAATCAGGCATCAATCCTTGCCGAGCCCTTTCGAAGTCGCGAAGTTCAAACGCGGCTGGCCAATGATGCTCAGGCCTGCGGTGCTGCGATCGTGATGGGGCTTGAAGCCATGGTTGCTGAAAAAGACCGGCTGCGAGTTTATAACGCGGCCGCGTTCGCTCGACCTGATGTAGGCTATGCCGGTCGCTATGACAAAATACACAGGGTTGTGTTCGGCGAATACATTCCTTTACGAGATCTGTTTCCCTGGCTGACGGACCTGACACCATTCGGTGCCAACTTTGGAATTGATGCTGGCACGGATGTGAAGCTGTTTGAATATGCTGGGTTCCGAATCGCTCCTTTAATCTGCTTTGAAGATACCGTTCCGCATCTGGTGCGACGCATGGCGAACCAGAAAGACATCGATGGCCGTCAATGCGACGCGTTGGTCAACCTGACCAACGACGCGTGGTTTCATGGTTCCAGCGAACTGGATCAGCACCTGATTACGTCTGCCTTTCGATGTGTTGAAACACGAACTCCCATGGTGCGTTGTGTAAATGGTGGCATCTCGGCCTTTATTGATGGCAACGGACAAATTCGTGAGCCCGATCAGATTCTGATGATGAGCGAGCCCCTGCAGGGACTGACTCCGGAACTTACTCCGGTGGCCGGGATGCGCGATCCGGAGACCGGCGTTTGGCGGCGACAGTTTTCCGGAATTGTGTTTGGACAGCTTCCGCTCGACCCACGAACGTCTATGTATGTTCAACTGGGGGATTGGTTTGCTGCCGCATGTCTGCTGATCACACTGGCGTGTCTCGGAATGTCGTTTTTGCGGCGAACATAGCTTCCCGGCAAGTGGTCTGCGGCTCACTAAATCGACAACCGGCAAGGGCACCTCGGTTTCGTCCCAGCGGGATTCCAGATTTCGCTCAACCGAAACCGTCAATTGACGAGCCACAACGTTGGCACGAAGATGCGAAGCTGCCGCAACTCCTTAAAGCAACGGTATCACGCACAATAACTTTGTCAAAACATCATTCAGGGTTGGTTATGGATTACAAGTTCGAAGGTAAAAACGCGCTCGTCACGGGATCATCCAAAGGGATCGGGGCCTCTGTGGCCATTGCCCTGGCTCGCGGCGGAGCAAATGTGACAATCAACTGCAGTTCCAGCGTTACTCAGGCGGAGCAAGTCGCGGAAACCATTCGCAAGATGGGCCGCAAGGCTCTTGTTGTGGCCTGCGACGTTTCTGACCTGAGCGCCGTGGAAGACATGGTTCAGCAGACCGTCAATGCTTTCGGAAGTCTGGATCTGTTCGTTTCCAATGCTGTTTACAGCGACCGGCAGTTAATGGTGGAAGCGGACATGGCCGGATTTCGCCGGACCATCGAAGTCAGCATGTGGGGCGCACTTCATGGCGTTCGAGCATCGTCTCAGCAGATGCTGAAACAGGGCAGGGGAGGCGCGATCACTGTGATCAGTTCACCACACGCCATCATCCCGTTTCCAACCGCCATGGCCTACAACATGTCCAAGGCGGCAATCGATCACATGGCACGGACAGCCGCGATTGAACTGGTGAAGTCCGGCATTCGCGTCAACGTCTTCCACCCGGGCTGGATCGACACGCCAGGCGAACGCAAATTCTTCACGGAAGAGCAGCTGAACGAAGGCGCACAGGGACTACCGATGGGCCGCATGGGCTCCGCCGATGAGATGGCTCACGGCGTCTGCTTCACTCTCAGCGAGGAAGCGTCTTACATGACAGGCACGACCCTGACAATGGACGGCGGTGTGGGCCTGCCATGGTGGTCAAAACGCACCGAAGGCAAGCAGTAAAACTGACGAAAGCCCGACACCAAAAGTGTCGGGCTTTCATTTTTATTTCGCCTGATCTGTTTGCCCCAACTGAGCAGACTCAGACACAGCTGCGAATCTGCAGGAGCTGCGCAAAACCCAATGGAAGAGTGATTTACGGCATGCCGCAGGACCCGTTCAAACCGTCAGCAGCAGCAACTGACGGGACCGCTGGACTGCGAACAGAGGCGAAGTAGCGATTGTCGCGAATCCAGTCTTCTCGCGAATATGAAATCACAGACGAATCGGTTTCGCGAACTTCGATGTGAGACAGGCGGAATCCCATTTCTGTGATTTCAGTAAACATCATCCACGCCAGGTTTTCGACACTGGTCGGGCCGTTAAAGAGCTTCAGCTTGAAGTTTTCACCCGTTCGCCGGCAATGGTCTTTCAGCGTTTCATAAAGAGGATCGTTAATGTTGATCAGCATTCCATGATCGTACAGCGACTTCAGCCACGGTTCGACCTTTTCATCGAAGGCTCCGAACAGAGTGCTGATGTCACCGTCTCGCTCCACTTCAAAAAAGCAACGCAGCCCGTACCGATGGCCATGCAGATTGCTGCACTTGTCCATCAGCGTCTCGTTACGGTGAGCAGCGTAAAATTTATATTCTTTTTGAATAATCATGGTTGACTCCGGACATCAACTCAAGCAGGAGAGGTCTTGTACGATAACTCGCTTCAGGATAACAAAAAATCGGCCAACTTCCCGCGTCAATACATCTTCACACCATCGATTTTCAGGAAGGTCCTTCTTTGGTCGTCAATCAACGCCGTGCAAAGGGCATTCTCCAAATTGAGCAAACGAACAACAAGAAACTACTTTCGTCGCCAGATCAGAGTGTGCTCACACTCCAGGCTCTGCCTCAGCCGTGCCAATGCTGCACTTGCTGCGATCTCGGTGTCGTCGGAGTGGGTGTGGTTATAGGCTCATGCCGTCACCAAGGTATCCCAGCGGATCCCTCCGAGTCCAAGTCCCAGGCAAGGGCAGCAGGAATCGATTCCTCACGTAATACATCAGCGAGGAATCGCCGTCCCAGCGATAACCGGCGGAGAGGGTTTCGAAATCACTGGCAGAACCGGTCTGAACCGTGCCTGCACCGGTCATGAAGACTCGGTGTACCGCAGGAGAAAGCGTTTTCATGCTCCGCGATTGACCGAGCGCTGATGGCGGCCTACGACTCGTATTCATTAGGGTAGGTGAAGTGCAGGATGCTCGAATTCACGATGCCATATTCTGCAGCGACATTGATCAATTCAATCGGAATAACCAGCCCATCCGGTTACCACAGAATGGCAATAAGGGGACATTCTACTTTCCTATAAATCACAATGTTCCCTTTTTGCGATTCTCCAACCATGTTGCCAGCTCGATCTCGCTCTTGTCGGAACAGCCTGCGATAGGTCGTGTGCAAAATGGTGGAGAATGTAGAACAGAGTTTTTCAACCACGAAAGGCACGAAATTGACGAAAGGCATCGCCGGGAAAAGAGACGAGGACGTGAATCGCGATTTTGTTTCAATTGTTCTGACTGGCGTTCTTTGTGCATTGCCACTTTTTCGTGTCTTTCGTGGTTCCAACCTGCGATTCCGGGTGCCTCGCTGCTGATCGGTCAGACGATAGAGACCGTCATACGAATACAGTTCATCGTAACCACTGAGCACTCCGTCTTTTCGCCATGTACGATTGGACGCTCGGTCGTAGCCGTATTCAATCTGAGCGAGCGTCGTCGAGGATGTCTTCCACAGGCAGTTGTCGACACGGCCACACCGATCCAGTCCCCAGTAGACGTCGCCGGTGTTTGGGTCATTGCCACTGCCAATCAGCGTCCACGAAATGCCCGGTTGAGCCGATGCCGCATTCACGAATCCGGAGGAACCCAGACACTGGTAGTCGACCAGATTGAAACCTTCGGCCGAGAACTTCATCGATTCGACACGGCTGGACGCGTCGTTTATGCCAATGGCCGTGCCGTAACTTTGAACCTGGCTGCGGCCATCGGGATACACCATCCCCGTCATCCGAATCGTGTTGGGCGATCCGTTCGCATAGCTGTATTCCACTTTCGGTGTTGTGGATGTATTCACCAGCCCACCGTGTTCCTGGTAAGAATGCGTCTGCTGACCGAAGTCATTGTACACATTCTCAACCTGATTCAATCCGAAGTCCACGCGCGGATCGTACGAGGTTGTGTCGGCGGACTGCCATGATGCGGGCTGGGGGCTTTTGTGCTCTGCGACATTTTCGTGCCTTTCGTGCCTTTCGTGGTTCCACGCTGCAATTCGAAGGTCTTTACGTTTGGCAGCTTCACGACGCCAGTTGTTGCGTACAAGATTGAAATGCAGAAGACAATTTTTCAACCACGAAAGGCACGAAAATCACGAAAGGAAACGCAGGAAGACCGGTGCCCACTGAATCGCAATGCAATACCACAGCAGCTGACCGGAGCTCTTTGTGCTTTGCGATTCTTTCGTGTATTTCGTGTCTTCCGTGGTTCTCAATGTCTTCGAAATGATCAAGTCAAGGCACCCGGTTTTTAACCACGAAAG
>Ga0209702_10003557_pt1 | contig 24308 bp, 19 predicted proteins | sample FRY01_FD_187210 | JGI IMG/M metagenome (GOLD analysis project Ga0209702, IMG submission 187210) | Freshwater microbial communities from Lake Fryxell liftoff mats and glacier meltwater in Antarctica - FRY-01 (SPAdes) (version 2) | ecosystem: Environmental > Aquatic > Freshwater > Ice > Glacier... | reverse complement strand
TCTCAAAAGGTGAATTCCTTTACTCCCAACGATTTCGGGGACTCGCCGGCTCAAAAAAAGTGGTTTTTCGGTGGTTTGGGACCCTGGAATGTTAAACTTGGGTTATGGGAGCTATGGGAATTATGCTTGGATTTTGGATGGGTTGTGTTGGTTGGAAGATGGGAGGGGGTTGTGGGGTATTGATTGGGATGATGATGAGGTTAATTCTTTTTGGGTGGATTCTTGGTTTGGGGTCGGGGTTGGGGGCGGGGGATTTGAAGGTCTTGGTTTGGAATACCGAGAGGGGGTCGAATCCTTATGGGCCGGGGGGGAAGGAGCGGGTGTTGAAGGTGATCCGGGAAAGTGGGGCGGATGTCGTTTTGTGGCAGGAGAGTTATCTGTTAGATGGGATGGAGGAGACTTTGGGGGCGTGGGTTTCGCGGGAGATGGGGTGGGAGATTTGGCAGGGGGAGAGTCCGCATTTGGCGGTGGCGAGCCGGTTTGCGCAGGTGGAGCGGGATTTTCATCATCCCTGGCATGGGTTGGGGGCGAGGTTGCGGGATGATGAGGGGCGGGAGTTTGAGGCGTGGAGTGTTTGGTTGGATTATCGGGCGCCGGTGCAGTGGGAGGCGGTGGATAGGCCGGAGGCGACGGATGATGAATTGATGGCGTGTGATACCGGGAAGTCGTCTCGCTTTCAGGAGGCGCAGGCGTTGTTGGATGATTTGGATGGGCGGGGTCTGTTAGATTCGCAGGTGCCGGTTTTGGTGGGGGGCGATTGGAATTCGTCGTCGCATTTGGATTGGACGGCGGAGACGGCGAAGGTTTTTCCGCATCGGCGGGCCTTGGCCCTGCCGATTGGGCGCTTGATGGAGTCGGCGGGGTTTGCGGATACCTTTCGGGTGGTGAATCCGGATGCGGCGGCGGTGCCGGGGAATACTTGGACGCCGCGTGGTGAGGTGCGGGAGGATGGCAAGGGGGATCCGGGGGAGCGGATTGATCGGTTATATGTCAAGAATGCGATGGGGCGGATGGGCTTGCAGCCGGTGGCGACGATGATTTTTCCGAGGGATTTAAAGGATGCGGAGGGGCCGAGGACAGAAGCGATTTTTCCGAGTGATCATGCCGCGACCTTGATTGAATTTGAATGGGTGGAGACGGGGAGTGAGACGGCGGGGGCCTTTGTGCCGGAGCCCGCGGCGGCCTCGCCGGGGATTGATCATGGCGCTCCTGCAGCGGAGGAATCGGGATTTGCGCCGACGCGGATTGCGTGGGGCTCGTGTTTTAGGGAGTCCAATCCGTGTCCGATGTTGGATCGTCTGGCAGCGGAGAAGCCTGAGCTTTATTTGGCCTTGGGAGATAATATTTACGGGGACACCAAGGATATGGGGGTGTTGCGGAGGAAGTATCGTCGCCTGGCCCGGCAGCCGGGTTGGCAGGCCTTGACACGGACGGCCCGGGTGATGGGGACGTGGGATGATCATGACTACGGAGCCGATGATTCGGGGGTGCACTACAAGCCGCGCGAGGCCTCGAAGGAGATCTTTTTGGATTTCTTTGATGAACCGGCGGGGAGTGCACGGCGGAGTCGGGAGGGGATTTATACTTCGGCGATGTTGGGGGAAGGTGACCGAAAAATTCAGATCATCATGTTGGATTTGCGAACGTTTCGATCGGATCTGAAGGACGCAAGTCCCAAGGCCTATCCGGAGCTGGGCGGGTATCGCGTTCTGCAGGATGAGGAAGAGCAGGTGATGTTGGGGGAGGCCCAGTGGGCTTGGCTCGAAGGGGAATTACGGAAGTCGGCGGCAGTGCGCTTGATCGGGCTCTCGACACAGTTGGGAACGGCTCACAACGGGTATGAAGCGTGGATCAATATGCCGAAGGAACGGGAGCGTTTTTTGAACCTGTTAGAGACGACCCGCGCGGAAGGAGTGGTGATGCTTTCGGGCGATACTCATTGGGCGGAGATCAGTCTGGTGGAACGTCCGGGGATGTATCCGCTCTATGATTTAACCTCGAGTAGCTTGAACCAGAAGTGGGATCCGGCCGGGGCGAACCCGAACCGCATCGGAAAGGCCTATACCAGTGCTAATGCCGGAGTGATGGATTTCGATTGGGAGGCGGGTGTAATCAGAACCCTGATCATTGATCAATGGGGGAAGCTTCGAATTTCGCTGGAGATTTCGCTGGATGAATTGAAGTTTGGCGGGGCTGCGGAGCCTGGCGAAATCGAAGGTGCCTGGGAGTCGGCCTTCGGACCTTTGACGATTGTGAGGGAAGGCGATACGTGGGTCGGGACTTATCCCAAGGGCAGGTGTGAGCTTCGTAAAGTCGGGGATAGTTTTGAAGGTCGTTGGACCGAGCCCAACAAGGTTGGGAATTGTCGATTTCAGGTGACCCGGTGCGGACGATTTATTCAAGGGGCATACGGTCGAGGTGAGGGGCCGATGAGTCTGTCCTGGCCGGGTTGGAAAGCGGAAGCAAAGGGCATTTCCTTTGGAGAGTGAACGACTCATCGGGCGGATCGAAGGACTGGAGCAACCCAATCCACTGCCCCGACAAATCGCTCTCCTGAATCGAATCCTGAAAGAATTTGCCCTTCAGGCTCGTTTTCTTGTTGCGAAACAGTCTCAATAAGCTTTCTTTCCATCAGACCGCCATGCCTATCCTTGCCACCGAACTTGAACGCGACTCAGCCTTGACCCTCAGTCAGGCTGCGGTTGGTTTTGATTTTCAGATTCGCCAGCTTGAGGGACCGGCTTGCCGCCAGCTTCGTGAGATTGGATTCTGCGAAGAAATGCGGGTTCGAAAAATCACCAACGGTCGCAACATGCTCTGCACAGTTTGCGGCACCCGCCTCGCCCTGAGCAAAGACCTTGCCGATCAAATCCGCGTCGTCCCCGCCTAACCCGCCCAAGCCATGCGCGACTCTTCCATCGAGGCACGGATTGCCCTGGTCGGAAACCCGAATGCCGGGAAAACGACCCTGTTCAACGAGCTGACAGGCCAAAATCAGAAGGTTGGAAACTACGCCGGCGCGACGATCGCCCGAAAAAGTGGCACTTTCTTCACCCCCCACGGTCACAAGTTCGAGCTCATCGACCTCCCCGGGGCCTACTCTCTCACGCCCAACTCACCGGACGAAGAAGTTACCCGCGACGTCCTCCTCGGCGATCAAACAGGCGAAGCCACACCCGACCTCGTCCTCTGCGTCCTCGACGCCACCCACCTCGAGCGCCATCTCTATCTCCTCCTCCAAGTCATCGACCTCGGCTATCCCGTCGTGGCCGCCCTCAATAAGATCGATATGGCCGAGGCCCAGGGGCTTCGCGTCGATCCCACCGCGCTGAGCGAAGACTTCGGCGTCCCCTTTGTCCCGATCTGCGCGACGACAAGCCGGGGCCTCACCACTCTCAAGCACTCACTGCGCTTCCCCTTCCCTCCCTCCCCGGGTCGGCCTTGGACCGGCCCTCCCGAGTTGGAAAAAGCGATTGAGCTCGCCGCCCAACTCTCGGAAGAAGAAGGCCACTCCAATCCTGTTGCCCACGGAATTATGAAAGTGGCCGAACCCGGCTCCGAGACGGAAAACTTCATTCAACAGACCCGCTTCGAGTTCATTCACCGCGCGGTTGAGGCCGGGCTCCAACGTCCTGATGAATCAGCGCTCGAAGTGACCGACCGCATCGATGCCCACGTCCTCCACCCCATTAAAGGCTGGGTCATCTTCAGCGCTCTCATGTTCGCCGTCTTCTGGTCCATCTTTGAATTCGCCAGCATCCCCATGGACTGGATTGAGGGTTCCATCGGGTCCCTAGGCGAATGGGTTCGCAACTCAATGAGCGAAGGTGACTTCCGCGACCTCCTCGTCGATGGCGTGATCGGCGGGGTCGGCGGCGTCCTCGTCTTTCTTCCACAAATCGTCCTCCTCTTCTTTTTCATTAGCCTGCTCGAAAGCAGTGGCTACATGTCCCGCGCCGCTTACCTGATGGACGGCATCATGAGCCGAGTGGGCCTTTCCGGAAAATCCTTCCTCCCACTCCTTTCTGGCTATGCCTGTGCCATCCCCGCCGTCATGGCGACCCGGACCATTCCGAACGCCAAGGAACGCCTCGCCACCATCCTCATCCTTCCCTGGACCTCTTGCTCGGCCCGTCTTCCTGTCTACGTCCTCCTCGTCCCACTTCTCGTCGCCGGAAGTTTCGCGCAAAGCCTGGTCATGTCTGGCATCTACGCCGTCGGCACCCTCACCGCCCTCCTGACAGCCAAATTCCTCAAGCCCCTTCTCGGCAAGACTGAGCCTCCCCAGTTCCTCCTTGAGCTTCCGCCCTACCATATGCCGCAGTGGAACCACGTCTTCCGCCAGGTGGCCGGCCGCGCTCTTTCTTTCCTCAAAAAAGCGGGCACCCTTATTCTTGGAATCAGTATTCTCCTCTGGTTCCTCAACACCTACCCCAAAAGCGACTCGGAAGATCCCGTCGTCCAACAGGAACACTCCATCATGGGGCAGGCCGGCAAGCTCCTCGAACCCGTCGTCGAGCCCCTCGGCTGGGACGCTCGCATGGGAACCGCCATGCTCGCCTCTTTCGCCGCCCGCGAAGTCTTCAATTCCTCTCTCGCCATTTCCTACTCAGCCGATGAGGAAGAAGTCGAAGACTTCCGCGACCGAATCCGTAACGCTGAGAAACCCGACGGCTCACCTGTCTTCACCCCTCTCGTCGCTATCTCCCTCATCGTCTTCTTCATCTACGCCCTACAATGTCTCCCGACCACCGCCGTCGTGAAACGCGAAACCGGCTCCTGGAAATGGGCCCTCGGCCAGCTCGGCGCGATGAGCCTCTTCGCCTACCTCGCCGCCCTCGCGGTCTTCCAAATCGGCAAACTCCTCGGCTTTTCCTAACTCGATGGATTGGCAAACTCCAGCAGCCTTGGCCATCGTTGGCCTCACCGCGATTCTCTTCTTCTTGAACCGGAAGAAGAAATCCTGCGGCAGCAATTGCGCCTGCCCAAAATCAGGCACCCCTCCGGTCCGGCAAGACCATTGATCTTCGCGCGATTTTTTTTCAGCCATTCTGGAAAAATTTCGCGATACGGTGGTGTATGAATGGAACGATTTTACGTGCAGGTGACAGGATCTCATTGGGATTTAGCTTTTAGGTCCTCTCAAGAGCCCTTAACAAGGAGTCGCAATGGCCCACAAACCTGTCGTCTTAATCATCCGTGATGGCTGGGGGGTGAACCCCGGCGGAAAAAAAACCGCTCAAAAAGATGGCAACGCCGTCGAACTCGCGAAGACGCCCTTTCACGACGGAATGGAGAAGAAATACCCTAAGGGGTCGCTTTCTGCTTCCGGCTTGGATGTTGGACTTCCAGAAGGACAGATGGGCAACTCCGAAGTGGGGCACCTGAATCTGGGTGCCGGACGCGTTGTCTACCAGGATCTCACCCGGATTAACAAATCCATCGAGGAAGATACTTTGAAGGATGTGAAGACTCTCAAGGCCGCGTTCAAGAAAGCCAAGGGCAAGCGTCTTCACTTTATCGGGCTCGTTTCAGATGGGGGAGTGCACAGTCATCAGGATCAACTTATCGCCCTCGTCAAGGCGGCTCGTGAGAGTGGTTGCGAGGACATGATGGTCCACGCCATCACGGACGGCCGCGATACCTCACCGACCGGTGGTCAGGGCTATATGAGCTACGTCGAAGACGAGTTGGCGAAATACAACGCCCGCATCGCCACCGTGATTGGACGTTACTATGCCATGGACCGCGACAAGCGCTGGGAACGCACCAAGCTTGCGTGGGATGCCATCGTTTGGGGCAAGGGAACCAAGCATGATATTTTGGCGAGCGAGGCCATCGCCCAGCAATATGCGGCAGCGAAGACGGATGAGTTTCTCATGCCCATGATTTTCTTTAGCCATGAGCAAAAGCGGATTCGCGATGAGGATGTTGTCATTTTCTTTAACTTCCGTGCCGACCGAGCCCGCCAGCTTTGCGAGGCCTTTCTCACCCGGCCCGTGTTCAAGGGCTTCAAAGCCGGACGCCGTCCGAAGGTTCATTTTCTGACGCTCACGGAATACGATGAGACCTACAAATGCCCCGTCGTTTTTCCGTCTGAAAGCATCAAGATGACGCTTGGTGAAACCGTCTCGAAAGCGGGTAAGAAGCAGCTTCGGATTGCTGAAACCGAGAAGTATCCGCACGTGTCCTACTTCTTCAATGGTGGCCAAGAAAAGCCTTACAAGGGGGAGGATCGCAAAGTGGTTCCTTCACCGAAAGATGTCGCGACTTACGACTTGAAGCCTGAGATGAGCTCGGCAGAGGTTGAGGAATATGTCGTGGACCACCTGAAAGATTACGACCTCGTCATTATCAACTTTGCCAACCCCGATATGGTGGGACACACCGGTGTCGTTGAGGCCGCCAAGAAGGCCGTGACTCGAATCGATGAAGCGGTGAAAGCGGTGACCGAAGAGACTCTTCGTCTCGGTGGGAAGCTTCTCATTACGGCGGACCACGGAAACTGTGAGTTTATGCGCAATGCCGATGGCTCGCCGCACACGGCTCACACCACGAATCTGGTGCACCTTTGGTATGTTGCTGATGATGCCAAAAAGCGTAAAGTTGCGGATGGCATTCTGGCTGATGTCGCGCCAACCTTGCTCGATATGCTCGGGGTGAAGCAGCCCCAGGAAATGACTGGGAAGAGCTTGATCAAGTGAGAAAAGCAAGGTTGAGGAATGCCGCGATCATTTGTCTTAGGGCAGTGCTATCGGGCGATCTCTCGTAAAGGGGGGGGGCGAGTAAAGGGCTCTTGCCCCACGCGATTTCTGGAGGAATCAAAGGTGTAACTTTCGACTACGGTTGCTGGGCTGGGGGAGATGCGAGGTTGGCGGATGGAGACGGTGTCGTGTATTACAGGCCGACTCTTATCTGGAGGTCGGAGAGGGCGTTCATGAAGGTGAGATAGGCATCGTAAGGGCTGGCGTAGGGGTTGAAGTGTTTGTGGACTTCACCGTCGGTGCCGCCTTTGGTGCACATGTAGTAGAAGTGATCCGAGGTCTGCATCTTGGACCACTGGTGAAGAAGCTCGGGGTTGTCGTGGGCTTTGACTGCTTTTTCCAAGGAGAGGATTTTGGCTTTGGCTTCTTCCTGCATGGGGTTGGATCGCCATGCCGAGATGTCTTTGGCGGTGTCGGCCCAACTCGTGATTTCGGGGCAGTCGTATTCACCGGCGGATTCGAATTTTTCGAGCGCTTCGGAAGGCGTGGTCATGGTGATATTTTGAGCCTCGAGTGCTGCTGGGAGTTCCTTCCAAAACCTAAAAATCCCGCTGGGCCGCTCGATATGTTCACCAATCGTTTCGTAGTCGAGGAAGATGCCGACGAGATCACCTCCGGAGGCTTTGACCCATTGGGCGTAGGTTTTCGGCGTGAGCGGATATCCTTTCCAGTGGGGGTCGGCGAAGCGGAAAGCGAGGTCGTCCGAGAGAGTGTTGTTTCGAAGAATGGTCTTCATCGATTCAAGGTTGGGTGACTGGTAAAGGTGGTTGGGTGAACGGCCATTGAGGACGTGCTCGATGCCTTCGGCGAGCTGGGCTTTGAAGCCAAGTTCTTCGACGAAGGCAGCTAGTTCGTTGAAGTAGATCAGCTCGGTGTGTCGGAAGACGGTGGGCGTTTTGTTGAAGAGTCGCTTGAGGGTCTCCATCTGCTTCTCAACCTGGCGGGTGAATTCTTTTCCAGAGGCCCGGTAGCAGAGCGAGTGGTAGTAGGTTTCGCAGAGAAGTTCGACCGCGCCGGTGGCGACGAGATCTTGGAAGGAAGCGAGGACGTCGGGACGGTGGTGTTCGAGCTGTTCCAGGACCACTCCACTCAAGGACAGGGTCAGTTTGACCTTGCCAGGATGGGCCTCGATGAGCTCGGTGAAGAGACTGTTGGCAGGGAGGTAAGAGCGATCCGAAACGGTCGAGAGGATGTCGCGGTTGAGTTCATCGTTTTCGTAGAAGGGATCCTTGCCGATGTCAAAGAAGGTGTAGTTCTTGAGTCGGTTCGGCTGGTGGACCTGGAAGTAGAGGCAAAGCTCGGGCATACAATTGGGGGTCAAATTATTTTTCAGTGGCCAATTGGCTGGCGTAGAGGGCGATGACTTTGAGGGCCGCCTGGTCCCAGGTGCAGTTTTGTTGGTCCTCCCGTGACGCGGCGACCGCTTCGGCGTGGGCTTTGTCGTCGGAGATGAGTTCGATGATGTGTGCGGCCATTTTGTCGACATCCCAGTAGTCGGCCTTGCGGGCTTTCGTGAGGACCTCGGCGACTCCGGATTGGTGAGAGATGACGGCGGGGATATCGAATTGAACGGCTTCAAGCGCGGAGAGGCCAAAGGGTTCGGAAACCGAGGGCATGCAATAGACATCGGTCATCGAGAGAAGCTCGTTCACTTTGTCCCGGTTGAGAAATCCCGTGAAGTGGAGTCGGTCGCCGACATCACGAAAGGCTCCGTATTCGATGAGTTCACGAAGTCGTTCTCCGGTTCCTGCCATTACGAAGCGGACGTTTCGGTTTTGTTCTAAGACCTTGGCGGCAATTTCTAGAAAGAAGCGCGGGCCTTTTTGACCGGTCACGCGACCGAGGAAGAGGACCAGTTTTTCGGGGAAGGTTTTTTCTGAGCGGAAGGCTTTGACCGGGTCGGCACCGTTGTGGACTGGATGGATTTTGGAGTGATCGATGCCATAGTGGTCGGCGCAAATGGTGCCGGTATATTGGCTGACGGGAATGATGAGGTCGGCTGCTTCCATGGCCTCTTTCTCGATGTCGAAGATCCAGCCGCGGGCCTCCGGACCGGCGCGGTCGTAGCTCAAGGAGTGGACGTGGAGGACGAGCGGCTTGCCGGTCCGGGCTTTAATTTCCATGCCGGCGAGGAAGGTCATCCAGTCGTGGGCGTGAATAATATCAAAATCGCGATTGTCAGCGAGTGCGGCGGCGGCCCGGGCGTAAGCGACGACGCGGGTATTGAGATCCTCACCATAAAGGGAACCTTGATCGGCAAAGAGGGCGAGCCCGGTATCGTCTTTGAATTTTACGTATGGGGTGATCGTTTTGTTCTCTGTTTGAAGACGCTCGGAGGTTTCGGGGGCGGCATCGAGGTAAGGTTGGAGGTTGGCGGCGATGAGATCAACTTCCGCAAAGCTCTGGAGTTCCTCGGTTTGAAACATGGTCTCGAGGTCTTGCTCGGTGAGGTGGTTGAGCCCCACTAGGTTGACGCGGTCCACCAAATAGGACGGATCGGTTTGCGGTAAAATGAAGGTGAGGTCGACGTGTTTGGCGATCGCTCGACCTAGTCCAAGGCAGGCGATTCCCAGTCCTCCATTGATTAACGGAGGAAACTCCCAACCTAGCATTAATACGTTCTTCTTCATGATGTTACGGTGCGTCGTTTATTAGGTGCAGATCCCGTGCCATTTCATGCCCGGAAGCAATGAGGATCAGCATTATTTTTGATGAACGTCGATCAAAAGTGGTATGAAGGCATGGCGTGTGCTTAGAGTCCACGCCATGGACGTCGCCGTGTTTGAGAAGGACAACTACATTGAAACTGGGATGCCCGCGGAGACCGGCGAGCTCTCAGCGGGCTTGATTCACGAATGGGTTAACGAAGGTGGGGAGTTGCGATTTACCTGTGACAATGGCTGTGCGCTCCGGATTGTCGGGATCGATGCAAAGACGGTCCGATTCCGTTTTGCTCCTGAGGGGAGATTTGAGGACGACTTCTCATACGCCACTCTTCCTGAGGTTAAAGAGGCGCGGCATTTACTGGTTGTTCATGAGGAAGAGGAGGGGTTCTTGATCGAGACCGGTGCTCTCAAGATTCATCTGAGCCGGGAAGGTCTGAGGCTGCGCCTCGAGGATCTCGAAGGAAATGTGCTCAGCGAGGACGAGAAAGGATTCCATTGGTATGAGAACCAAGACTTCGGGGGCTATGTCGTGATGATCAGCCGGGTCATCCAGTCCTGCGAGCATTTTTATGGTCTTGGGGATATCCCGGGACATAAAAACCTCCGGGGGCAACGTCGAATGCTCTGGGGGAGCGATGTCTACGGATACGTCGCTTCGACTGATCCGCTTTATAAGAACATTCCGTTTTTTATCGGGTTGCATCACGGCCAGGCCTACGGCTTCTTTTTTGACAACTCCTTCCGCTCGGCTTTCGACTTCGGGAAAGAACGTCCGAGTGTGAGCAGCTTTTGGGCTCACGGTGGTGAAATGGATTTCTACTTCATGTTCGGTCCAACCATTCCTGAGGTGGTGGAGGCCTACAGCAAGTTGACGGGTAAGCCGGAGATGCCCCCTCTTTGGGCACTGGGTTTCCATCAGTGCAAGTGGTCTTATAAAAGCGAGAGCGAAGTCCTGGATGTCGCGGAGGGTTTTCAATCCCGCGAGATTCCTTGTGATGCCATCTATGTCGATATCGACTACATGGACGGGTTTCGTTGTTTCACTTGGAACAACGCGGAGAATGCCTATCCCGACCCCGCCCGTCTTACCAATAAGCTCAACGGAATGGGGATTAAGACCGTCGCGATCATTGATCCGGGTATTAAGATCGACCCCAACTATTTCGTCTACCAATCGGGAGTTGAGAAGGGTGCTTTTTGTAAGCGGATGGACGGCCCTTTGATGACAGGCAACGTCTGGCCTGGGCCTTGTCACTTTCCTGATTTCACGGATCCTGCGGCGCGGGATTGGTGGGCTGATCTGTTCCCGTCATTCATGAATGAGAGTGGGCTGGCTGGTATCTGGACCGATATGAACGAGCCTGCGGTCTTCAATGAGGACAAGACTTTTCCGCGTGACGTTCGGCACGATTACGATGGGCATCCGTGTTCTCATCGCAAGGGCCACAACGTCTACGGAATGCAAATGGCGCGGGCGACCCAGGAGGGACTCAAGCGTTCTTTCCCTGATAAGCGACCTTTCGTGATTACCCGTTCAGCCTTTGCGGGAACGCAACGTTACAGCTCGGCTTGGACCGGGGATATCCAGTCGACCTGGGAGCATCTGAAGATTGGAAACCACCAGTGTCAGCGTTTAGCGCTCTCTGGGTATTCCTTTGTGGGGACTGATATTGGGGGCTTTTCCGGCCGCTCCGATGGCGAGCTTTACGTTCGTTGGTTGCAGATGGGAGTGTTTCATCCCTTTTGCCGGGTTCACAGCTCGGGCGACGAAAACGAACAGGAGCCTTGGTCATTTGGGGATCCCTACACCGCGATCGCTAAGAAGTTCATCGAGCTCCGCTACCGGATTCTTCCCTATCTCTATACCGTTTTCGAAGAGCACACCCGTTCCGGTGCGCCGATGCTGCGTTCGTTGATCTACCTCGATGACCAGGATTCAGAGTGTCACAACCGGGCTGATGAATTTGCGCTGGGTGGCGATCTTTTGACCTGTCCTATTTCCAAGCCGAAGGTTGCGGGGCGTTGGATGTATCTAACCAAAGGGAACTGGTTTGATTTTTGGACCGGAGAATTGGTGGAAGGAGGAGAAGAGCGCTGGGTCGATGTTCCGCTGAATTCCACGCCACTCTTTGTCCGAGGAGGAAGTATTCTGCCTCTCGCTCCCATCAGGATGAGCAGTGCTGCGCCGCTGACTCATATCGACCTTCATATTTATGCTGATGAAGGATCTGCGAGTGGTTCACTCTATGAAGATGCCGGTGATGGATATGGCGCGAGTGTTCTCAAGTCGTTCACCTTCGAGAAGGGAACACTGAGGCAGACTCGTGATGGTGAATTCGGGCCTGGATACGCTACTTACCGGATTCACTTGGTCGGGTTGGATCAAGAGCCGAAAGTGGTATCGATTGACGGTGGCGCAAAGATCGCTTGGAAATCGGGACTTCCAATCGAACTCCCTGAAGGCTTTACCGAGGCAATCTTTGCGTGATCTCTTCAATCTTCATGGCGCAGGGTTTTCATGAGATCCTGAACGAGCTCTGCGTCCTCTATTCGCCCGACCTTATTGAAGGCAAGATTCATGTTGGCGAGAACACGGAGGAGGATTTCAGAAAGGTTGGCAGGTTGCTTCACGGCGTTGACCGCTTGCTCGGAGAGCTCGGGATGGTCCTTGAGGAGCTTGCGGGCGAGGATGGGGCGGCCACGGTGGAAGCAGTCAATGAGAAGGGGGCCTTCTGGTGAATCAAGGAGGCAGAGGAAGTGGCCGGGGTAGTTCACGCCGAAGACTTCCAGCCCGAGGCGCTGGGCGACCAGCATGAAAATCAAGCCCAAGCCAATCGGGTTGCTCTGACCTTCCTCAAGGCACCACGCGAGATCCGAGTTGCGTGGGTCGAAGGGGTTGGATTTATTGCCCTTGAAGTGTCCTGTTCCGAAGAGCCAGGCTGACAGGTGCAGTGGATTGGTGACTTCTGGTTGAGCGTCGCGAGCCAGTAGGTCGAGTTCATCCGAGATGCTGGGGCGCAGAGTGACACCATCGTGAAGGAAGTCTGAGAGCAAGCGGAGGAGGGACTCGAAGGCTTCCAGATCTCCGGCAGGATGGTCGAGCGCTTGCTTTGGAAAAACCCATTGGTTGCGGAGGGCGAGCTGGCGGCCGGGATGGAGGGAGCGGGAGAGGAGTCGGACGTCCTTGGATTTGAGATGAATGCCCAAGGCGGCGAGGTCGTCGCTGGCATCGCCATGATAGTCGAGGAGGGCCCGCTGAACGCCCTTGCGAACGACTTCGTTTTCATCATCAAGAAGTTTGAGAAGGGAACCGAAATGAGTCTCGTTGGACATGCTTCCAAGATGGCGTCTTCCGGGCAGTCTGCCAAAGAAAAAGGGCGGGGGCCTTCAGGGCCGGTGGATTCGGTTGAGTTTCGCGCTCTCCCGTTCTATGGAGGAGCCGCAAATGAGTGATTTTTCAAAGAAAAACGACGGGGGTGATTGGTCTGTCCAGTTGTCGGGAAAGAAGCAGGGGGTTCTCAACAAGAGCTTGGCGACCAATCTGGTCGCCCTTCTTTGTGTTTTGGCAGGCTATTTCCTGAACGAGCCACTCCGTGAGCTCGTTTTGAACGTGGGGCTCTTTGCGTTTTCGGGAGCCCTCACCAATTGGCTCGCCATTCACATGTTGTTTGAAAAAATCCCTGGATTTTATGGATCAGGAGTGATTCCGGCACGCTTCGAGGATTTTAAAGAGGGGATTCACCAGCTCATCATGCAGCAATTCTTTACTCATGAGAACCTCGCGCGCTTTTTTGAAGGTGGGCAAGAGGGGGCAACAGAGGGGCTTGATCTCGATCCCCTCATTGAGTCGATGGATCTTGATCCGGCTTTTGAAGCTCTCAAGACGGCGGTGTTAGAGTCGAAATTTGGGGCGACGCTTTCGATGTTCGGAGGAGCGGCGGCGCTGGAGCCGATGAAGCCTGCTTTTGTTGAGAAGATGAGAATTGCGATCGCAGAAATGGTAGCGACTCCCCAATTTCAAGAGAAGCTCCAGTTGCTGATGGCGGGAGATGGCGGTGACCATTCGGAACTTCTCGCGAGAGTGAATGTGATTGTGGACAAGCGTCTGCAGGAGTTGACGCCGACGATGGTGAAAGAGATTATTCAGCAGATGATCCGCGCTCACCTCGGATGGCTTGTCGTCTGGGGAGGCGTCTGTGGCGGCCTGATTGGCTTGGTGGCCGCATTGATCTCGTAGGTTACCGACTCTAATGATGGCCTGGCCCGGGATTTAAACTTTAGTCCGTGGTGATTAGCGGTTTGAATACTCCCTAGATTGATTCTGAGAGAATGGAGTTCTATTTTGATGCTAATGCAACGACGCCAATGTCCGGGGCCGCGATTGAGGTCTGGGGCGTGACGGCGAGAGAGTTTTGGCACAATCCTTCCGGTCTCTATCCCCAGGGGGCAGAGGCTAAGAGGTTTCTTGAGGCGCAACGGGAAGAGCTCGCCCAGTTGTTGGATTGTGATCCGGGCCGGGTGATCTTTACTTCTGGTGCGACCGAGGCGAACAACGCCATTCTTGGATATGCGGCTCATCGTCTTAAGGATTCGAATTCTCTCATGGCCGTGAGCGCGATTGAACACCCCTGTGTGGCTGATGTCGCAGAGAGAGTATTTGAAGAAGGGCAGTTGTTGCCACTGGGCGTGACGGCAGCAGGAGTTCTGGATATGCCTTTCTTTAGATCTGTCCTGAGAACAAATCCACCGGGCTTTGTTTCAGTGATGGCGGCCAATAATGAAACGGGGGTTCTTCAGCCTTGGCGTGAAATTGCGATGCTGTGCCGGGAGTGCGGGATTCCCTTTCATTGCGATGCGGCCCAATGGATTGGGAAATTGCCCTTGGAGGGGTTCAAGGATTGCGACTTTGTGACCGCGAGTGCCCACAAGTTCGGCGGGCCCAAGGGAGTGGGGTTTTGCCTGATCCCTCCAGATTCCAATTTTCGAGGCCAGATTGGTGGGCCGCAGGAGCGTGGATTTCGTGGGGGGACTGAAAACCTCGCGGCGATTGCCGCGATGGTTGCGGCTCTGAAAGATGTCAGGCCGCTGGCGAGCGGCGAGAATCGTGATGTTTTTGAGGAATCTCTGGGGGAATGTTTGGAAGGAGTTCGGTTCTTGGGCGCAGGAGTCCCCAGGCTCGGGAATACGTCAATGTTTGTGCTTCCCGAGCATAAAAACTTACGTTGGCTCACCCGCCTTGGAACCCGGGGAGTTTCGGTGTCTACGGGCTCAGCTTGCAGTGCCAGCAAGGGCGATCCGTCGCGGGTCATGAGGGCGATGGGATGTGGCTTTGATGAGATGGGGCGGGTCTTGCGTGTCAGTGCTCTTCCAGATGCAAGTGGTGACGATTGGGAAGCTCTTTTGGATGCCCTGTTGGAAGTGCGCGATGAATTGAGGAGTGGTAAACGGGCCTCGGGACGTGGGATTCTAAAGATTTGTTTGGAGAATCTCTGAGGAATCTGCCACCCTCCAATCGTGACCAATCAGGAGGACGCCATCCAGAAAATCCAGGAAGCATGCAAGCAGATCGCTCTTCAGTTTATGAAGATTCACCCGGTCGTTTCGAATCTTGGTGATGCCGGAACGCAGGCAACTTGTCTCAAGTCGTTGCACGGGATGACCACTGAGCTCGAGGTCATGAAGAAGCACTTGATTGTCCTCCAAAAGAGAGATGGCTCGACCGAACTTTAAAGCGTGGATTTTTCGCGATTGCGCACCCTGAATTTACCAACAGACTTGAGTTCACTTTGAAGTATATCCGCTACAAACACTCTCGCTTTTCGGCCCGCTTTCCGGAAAACTATCGCTATTCACGCTCACATTATTGGATGGCTCCGAGAGAGGATCGTGAGTGGCGGGTAGGCTTTACGAAATTTGCGACCCGGATGTTGGGCGAGTTAGTGGAGGCCGATTTCCGAGTGGCCATCGGAGAGGGCGTGGAGCCCGGTCAGGAAATAGGATCTGTGGAAGGATTTAAGGCAGCCAGCGACGTTTTTTGCGCGATGAAAGGGAGTTTTTTAGGGGGGAATCCGACCTTGGATGAAGATGCCTGTATTATTCGAACTTCGCCATACGTAGAGGGGTGGCTCTATGCGGTGAAAGGGGATCCCGAGAGTGGAAGTCTCGATGTTTATGAGTATATCGACTACTTAGATGGGATCATTCACCGAATGCATGCGGCCGAAAAAGAAGAAGAAATCGAGAGCTGATGACTAAACCAAATTCACGCGCACGCTACATTATGATTGGGGGCTTTTTGGGCGCCGGGAAGACGACCTCGATCCGGGCCTTTGCGAACTTTCTCAGTGAGAAAAAGAAGCTGCGAGTCGGGTTGATTACCAATGATCAGGGCGCTGGACTCGTTGATTCGGCCTTGGGGCGTTCAAATCAATTTCCGGTTGCGGAGATTTCGGGTGGCTGCTTCTGTTGCCGCTTTAATTCACTTGTCGAAGCCGCCGAGAAGCTCGTGGATGCTCCAGCCGATCAGGTTCCGGATGTCTTCCTGGCGGAACCCGTCGGCAGTTGCACCGATCTGGTCGCGACGGTGAGTGTTCCGCTTCAGCAGGTTTACGGGGAGTCGTATCTGGTTGCTCCTTTGAGTGTGCTGGTGGACCCGGTTCGCGCCCTTCGGGTGTTGGGGCTGGATGATCAAGGTCGTAAGTTTTCGGCGAACGTCCTCTACATTTACCGTAAGCAGCTTCAGGAAGCCGATCATATCGTCATTAACAAGATTGATGCGGTCTCGGCGGAACAATTACAAACTCTCAAGGATGCTCTCGCTCGTGAATTCCCGGAGGCCCGGGTGTTCGAGATCTCGGCACGAGACGGCGCTGGGCTCGAAGACTGGTTTGAGGTGCTCCTTGCTGAAGAATTGGACAGCCAGCGCTATTTGGAGATTGATTACGCGAAGTATGCGGATGGAGAGGCCTTGTTGGGGTGGTTAAACGCCACCTTGATCGTTCAGGCAGGTGAAGAGGAATTCGATGGAAATGCCTTACTGAAAGAACTGGCCGGGTCACTCCGCGTGTATCTTTCCGAGCAGAATATCAATGTTGCTCATCTCAAAATGACACTCACGCCGGTGGGCGATCCGTTTGAGATTGCGGCCATTAATCTTGTGCGGGATGATGGGGAGCCTGAGCTTTCGCACCATCTCCTGGAGCCCCTTGATGAAGGAGAGTTGCTCCTCAATATTCGGGCTGAGTGTGATGCCCAAGATTTGAAAAGAGGATGCGAAGAAGCTTTTGAAGAGGTGTTGAAGATCCGCCTCGGACTGGATTTTGAGGTGCGCCACTCCGAGGCCTTCCAACCGGGCAAGCCTGTTCCCACTCATCGCGTGACTGCGGAGTCTCCAATGTCCGTAAAATAACAGAAATCTTGCAGAATCTTAAAATCTTGGTGGCTTTATTTGTATCCGGTGCAACCGTCTCGGAAGTTCAAAAATTTCAATCTGGCCTTAGTCGGCTCTCTCTACTTTTCACTTTCACAATATGTTTTTCGGCCTAGCCTCACGGGTTTTTCGCACCACCGATAAGAAGCTTCTCATGAAGCTTGCTTGGAACTTCGGATGGAAGGGAATGCTTTCCGTTCAGAAATTCAAAAGCCGCCTCAAGAAGGGTGAATATTTTCCACCTTTCCTTTATATTTCGATCCTAAATAGCTGCAATCTCCGTTGCCAGGGATGTTGGGTGGACGTCGATAAACCCCAAGTGAAGATCGAGCTTGAGGACCTCAATCGGCTTGTCAATGAAGCCAAGGTTCATGGAAACCGGTTTTTTGGAATCCTGGGGGGAGAACCATTCATGTATCCGGAACTCCTCGATTTTTTAGAGCAGCATCCCGATTGTTTTTTCCAGATCTTCACCAATGGGCAACTGATCACCGACAAGGTGGCCAAGAGGCTTCGGGAAATTGGGAATAGCACGGTCCTCGTGAGTATCGAGGGCACGGAAGTCGCCAGTGACGAGCGGCGGGGAAAATCCAAGGTTCTCTCCCGGACTCTCAAGGGGCTTGATCATCTCATTGAGAACAAAATTCTGACCGGTGTCGCCACCAGTCTTTGCCAGACCAATATCGACGATCTTTTAACCGAGGAGTGGTTGCAACAGCTCATCGACCGGGGCGTTCATTACGCTTGGTATCATACCTATCGACCTGTCGGCCCCAAGATTCACCCGGAACTCGCTCTCCGTCCCGATCAGGCCCGCAAGGTTCGGCAGTTTGTTGTCGATATGAGATCCAAGCTGCCGCTCGCATTGATCGATGCCTATTACGATGGCAAAGGTCAGGCTCTCTGCCCCATGGCGACTGGCATTAGCCACCACATTTCGCCGGGAGGAGCGATAGAGCCGTGCCCTATTATCCAGTTCGCGACCGAAAATATTAAAGAGGAGAGGGGCATTTTCGAATCGTTTACGACCTCGGCTTTCCTGAAAGATTTCCGCGAAACAGCCGCCAAAAATACCCGGGGCTGCATTGTCTTGGAACGTCCGGATCTAGTGAAGGCGCTCGCCGAGAAACATGGGGCCAGCGATACCACCATTCGAAAGACCGCGCTTGCAGAGCTGGATCTCATGACCCCGCTCGGGAGTCAGGATTTAACGGAAGGAGAAGCCATTCCCGAGACACACTGGATGTATAAATTCGCCAAGAAGTATTGGTATCATGACTTCGGAGCCTACGAGGAGTTGGATCGCAAGCGGAAGGAAGAGAAGAAAGCCTCCTAGAGCTCAATAGAATTATGTCCGACGAGAATGTTCCAATAATTTATTGCCGGTGCGCCTACGCAAATGCCTTGCCGGTGGATGTTAAAAACGGGGTCCTTAAGAATCTTTGTAGCTCCTCTGCTCCGGTTCAGGCGGTTTCTGATCTCTGTGAAATGTCCGCCAGAAACGATCCCAGACTTCAGGAGATTGCGAAGCGGGCTGCCCAAGGGCCGGTGAAAATTGCGGCTTGTTTTCCCCGCGCTGTTCGCTGGCTTTTTCATGCCGCAGAGGCCCCTTTGCCTGAAGAAAATGTCGAAATTATCAATCTGCGTGAGCTGTCGATTGAAGAAGCCACGCTCGCCCTTATTCCTTCACAAAACCATGGTCAGTAACCAAGCCAACCCTCTCGAAGTCATCCTCTATGAAGGGCGTCATAGTCATCCAATAGATGCTGACTTGCGGTATGGCTTGATGAGCGCTCTTCTTGATCAAGGGTATGCGGTCACTCGTGTCGTCGAGTCTGCTGATGGACCGGCGACTCAGACTCCCACTCACAATCGCCTTTTGGTGATTGCAGACTTCGGCGGAGAGTCGCCTCAGATTGAAGATGCGGCCGGGAAATTCGAGGTCACGGCTCGTGATATTTCAGGACTGGGGGGAGGTGAGATTCTCGATCTGGTCGACGCTTACCGGACTGGTGAAGGCCGGGAGATGAACCAACCGGGCAAATGGAAGCCGTGGTTTCCCGTGATCGATTATGACCGCTGCACAAACTGTATGCAGTGTCTGAGTTTTTGCCTTTTTGACGTCTATGGCATTGATGAAGAGAATCGCATCCAGGTTCAGAATAACGACAACTGCAAGACGAACTGCCCGGCCTGCTCGCGGGTCTGTCCGGAGGTTGCTATTATGTTTCCCAAGTATTCCGGCGGTCCCATCAATGGGGATGTTATTTCTGATCAGGACCTTGAGCGGGAGAAGATGAAAGTCGATATCTCGTCGCTTCTAGGAGGGGATATTTATTCGAGCCTTCGTAATCGGAGTGACGAAGCAAAGTCCCGTTTCTCGAAGGAACGGAGTCCTGATAAAGCTCTCTCCGAGAGGAAAAAATGTCTGATTAAGCTCGCGGCTGATGGGTTGATTCCCGCGGACGTTCTTGAGAATTTACCGTCTCCTGAAGAAATCGCAAAGCGTGCCGCAAATGCCAAAGCTAAAGCCAAATCCGCTCTCGCAGCCAACCAATAGAATCTGATGTCCAACTTTGATCTCCCTTCACTCTTGCTTCCCAAGCTGGCCGCCCCAACGGCGACCCGTGTCCGGACTCCCAAGAAGAATATTCCTCAGACGAAACCTGAACGTGATCACCTTTTGCAGGCCATTCGGTCCTATGTCGAAGAGTTTCGCCCGGTGCCTCCCATGCCACAGGATGAGCTTGAAGTTCATGCTCGCAAGATCATGGCGACGACCGGGACGGCGGAAGCCTATCTCCACTACACCGCGGTCTGTCTGAACAACGAAATGTGGCGTGAAACGATGGCCACCATTCCGTATGAGCGCCGTCTCCTCCTGATGCCAAAGTGTCTACGTGTTGAGGACAAGTGCACTGCTCCCTTCGATGAATTCGGCTTACTCTGCAAGCAGTGCGGGCTTTGTTCGATCCAGGATTTTCAGAATGAGGCCGAGCGTCTCGGCTATGCCGTCCTGGTTGCCGAGGGCTCGGCGATCGTGATGTCCTTGATTCAGACCGGAAAGATTGAAGCGATCGTGGGGATCAGCTGTCTTCCAGTTTTGGAACGGACCTTCCCGTATGTCGAGGCTGCGGCAATTCCCTCGATCGCGGTTCCGCTTTTGCAGGACGATTGCATCAATACCACGGTCGATATTGATTGGGTCTGGGATTACCTTCATTTGAACAGTGAGGACAAGACCCGACGCCTCAATCTTAATGCCCTTCATGATGAAGTCCGGACCTGGTTTTCGGCCGAGTCCATCGAATCTCTCATGGGCGAGGGCGAAGGCGAAACGGAAGCGATCGCCCGTGAATGGTTAGGCCGGGGCGGAAAGCGCTGGCGTCCATTTTTGACGGTGGCTTCTTTTCAAGCCTTACGCGATGACGAAGGGGCTCACGAGCTGAGCGACGATCTTAAGAAGCTTTCCCTCGCCGTGGAGTGTTTCCACAAAGCCTCACTCATTCACGACGATATTGAGGACGAAGACTTTGAGCGATATGGCGAGAAGACCCTCCATGCGGAATACGGCGTTGCGGTGGCCTTGAATGTCGGAGATCTCCTTCTTGGTGAAGGGTATCGTCTCATCGGCGAATGCCAGATTGAGGAATCCCGCAGAGCTCAAATGCTGCTTGCGGCGTCGCGTGGGCAACGCGAACTCTGCCGGGGGCAGGGGGCGGAGCTTCTTTGGACCCGTAATCCCAAGCCCTTGAAGAGCGCCCAGGTCCTTGAGATCTTCCGTCAGAAAACGGCCCCGGCCTTTGAGGTGGCCCTCCAGATTGGAGCGGCCTGTGCCGGGAAGCTTGATGAAGTTTCCGAAGCGCTGCACGCCTACAGTGAGGCCCTCGGAATTGCCTATCAGATTCGCGACGACATGGATGATCTCTCCGAAGATAGCGGCGAGAATGGCGTCAATTCAATCCGCCCCAGTATTCTCCTCGCAGCGACTCATGAGAAGGCGAAAGGCGCGGAGAAAGAGTTCATGGCTGAGCTATGGTCCAAGCAGAGCGTGGTCGATGCGGAGGTTCTCAGAAAGGTTCGTCAGCTCGCCCACGACCTCAAGGCTGACGATCGTTGCATCACTCTTCTCGAGAGCTACAAGGAGACGGCCATCCGCTCTCTCAGTGATCTCGATAATCATAATCTGAAGGGCTTGCTCCGTCGGGTTCTCGGTAAGATCTTCAACGACCTTGAAATCAAGGGATGGTGTCGCGAGTTTGAGACCAAGAACGGGGTGAGGGAATAATTGGATGTCACTGCGTTTGGAAATGCTCCAGGTCGCTCGCTTGGCTCCCGCGATTCTTGGGGGCGAGGCGAGTCAGCTTGTTGAGAAATTTGTTTGGTCACAGCAGCATGAAAATGGTGGTTTTTGTGATCGGGAGGGCAAAAGTGATCTCTACTACACGTCCTTCGCGATTGATGCGCTCACGGCCCTGCAAGTGGAAATCCCGAAGGACGCACTTCGTTCGTATTTAACAAGTTTCGGTGAGGGGGAATCGCTCGATTTTGTTCACCTTTGCTGCTTGGCTCGAACGTGGTCCGCCCTCGAAAAAAACGGTCCGGTTGTCGAAGGCCTACTCGCCACCCTTGAGAAAAAATACCGGACTCAGGAAGACGGGGGTTACAACCAATCACCGGGCGCTTCATCGGGTTCATGCTACGGGAGCTTTTTAGCCTATGGAGCTTATAGCGATCATGGCAGGATGCCACCTGAGGCTGAGCGGATGATTCACGAAAGTCTTGCGGCCTTGGCGACTGGGGATGGGGCGTGGGCCAATGATCGGAATCTCCCCGTTCCAAACATTCCCGCAACGGCTGCGGCGGTGTCACTTTATCGGAATTTTCAAGTGCCGATCCCAGCGGCGACTGCGAGTTGGATCCTTGCGTCCTTCCATGAGCAGGGCGGATTTAAAGCCTTTCCGGGAGCACCACTGCCGGACCTTCTTTCGACGGCAGTGGCGCTCCATGCTTTGGACGGCTTGCAGGCTTCCTACCGCGATTTTGTGGAGACCTGCCTCGATTTTGTCGACACGCTTTGGACGGCTTCTGGCGGTTTTCATGGCACCTGGAATGATGAGGATCTCGACTTGGAATACACCTACTATGGTCTCTTGGCCCTCGGACATCTTAGTCTGTGAAAACGTTTTTAAGGAATGCCCGGGAGACCCTTTTAGCCGAGCGCGATCGTTCCGGCCACTGGGTCGGCGAGCTCTCGAGTAGCGCCCTCTCGAGCGCGACGGCGTTGATCGCGCTGCACTTTGTCGACGCCCAACGATACCAAGAGGTGATTGGGAAGGCCGCCCGTTGGTTGGTTGCAGCTCAGAATCAAGACGGGGGATGGGGCGACACCACCATCAGCGACAGCAACATCTCAACGACCCTTCTGGTGTGGTCCGCGCTCGCACTCGTCAACAATGTTGATGAGACGAGCATGCGTGCAGAGAGGTGGATCCGCGATCATGTCGGGAGTCTAAACCCCGACGAAATTAAGGCCAAGGTCATTGCCCGATATGGTAAGGACAAGACCTTCTCGGTACCGATTCTGATGGCCTGCGCCCTCTGTGGGCGATTGGGCGACTCTCCCAAGGAGGGATGGCGGCGCGTGCTCGCGCTGCCATTTGAACTCGCGGCTTTTCCTAGGCAGTGGTATGGGGCTCTCAAGTTGCCGGTTGTAAGCTATGCGCTGCCCGCCTTGATCGCCATCGGCTATGCTCGGTATTTTCATGTCAAGCCGTCCTTTATTTTTCGGCCTCTGCGGTGGCTGACATGGGGCAGAGTATCGCGGCTCTTGGCCGAGATTCAACCCGCCAGCGGCGGGTATCTCGAAGCCACGCCCCTGACCAGTTTCGTGACCATGGCCCTTGCCGGATCGTGTCAAAAGGATCATCCAGTCATTCCGAAGGCGGTCGAGTTTCTCCTGGCTTCGGTCAGGGGAGATGGGAGTTGGCCCATTGATACCAATCTGGCTACCTGGGGAACAACCTTGGCGACCAAAGCACTCCTGACCTCGACCTGTCATCCTTGCGATTTCCCTGAAGAGGAACGTGGGCAGGTCTTGTCGTGGTTGTTAGGACAGCAATACCAAGAGGTGCATCCCTTTACGGTTTCTCCGCCGGGAGGTTGGGCTTGGACCGATTTAAGTGGCGGAGTGCCAGATGCCGATGATACCGCGGGCGCTTTGTTGGCGATCCATCGATTGGGTGAAAAAGATCCCGCGGTTCTGAGCGCTGCCAGTGCGGGAATCACCTGGCTTCTTGATTTACAGAACCGGGATGGCGGAATTCCCACCTTTTGCCGCGGTTGGGGAGCCCTTCCTTTTGATCGTTCCAGTCCTGATATCACGGCGCATGCGCTCCGTGCCATGAATGTCTGGACGCCGTCATTGTCTGACCCGCTCAAGCAACGCCTCGAGAAGGCCGTGCCAAGGCTTCTGCGCTATCTGGAGATGACCCAGGGAGACGATGGTTCGTGGACCCCGCTTTGGTTTGGGAACCAGCATCTCAAGCTTGAGAATAATCAAACTTACGGAACGTCATTGGTCCTTCGTGCCCTGATGGAGGATGACTCAGAACGGTCGAAAAGGATGAGCCGGAAAGGGATCGACTGGCTTTGCGCGACTCAATCAGCCAATGGTGGCTGGAGTGGCGGAGATCCCACCAAGCCGACCTCGATTGAGGAAACTGCGCTCGCCGTCGGTGCTCTCGCCACCGCCTCGAGAGAGGCTACTCCGCAACTTAAAAGAGGGATGGCGCACCTGCGGGAGTTGACCGGGAATGGCTTGAAGTTTCCGGTCGCTCCCATTGGCTTCTACTTCGCAAAGCTCTGGTATTGGGAGAAACTTTATCCCATCGTCTGGACCGTTGAAGCGCTGGAAATGATCGAGAGCTCGGAACACGATGTTCGCTAGGTAAGAATTAGTTTCTATGCCGCGATTCCTTTGTAAGCGACTGAAAGGCGACCCCTCTTTTTGCGGCTGGGGCGGGGTCGCGAAGATCGGGCGTGGCTGATGGTCAGGAGGCTTTCCTGACTCGCCGGGCTGTGGCGATGGCTGACGGGGTCAGCTCAGCGGCGCGGCCGGGGCCGTGTTTGACGAGGGCTTTCATCGCTTCGGTCAGGTAGGCACGTAGGGTAAGCGGTCAACAGAGCCCCTCTGACATTTTTGCCATAGCTCTGGCATCTCAGGCTGCTACGCAGCGTCGCTCTGGTCGAGGGCTGCTCCAGGGGTGCGTCGGGTGGCCACCCAGTTGACGGGAAGGAGTTTTTCGAGTTCGGCGGGTGTCGGGTTCTTCATGCGCATGAGTGTTTCGAAGACCCATTCGAAATAGGCGTAGGGGTCGAGTCCGTGGCGGCGGATCTGCTCGACGAAGGGATAGATGAGGTTACGACGTTTATTGGTAAAGAGGAAGG
>Ga0209702_10003555_pt1 | contig 24310 bp, 28 predicted proteins | sample FRY01_FD_187210 | JGI IMG/M metagenome (GOLD analysis project Ga0209702, IMG submission 187210) | Freshwater microbial communities from Lake Fryxell liftoff mats and glacier meltwater in Antarctica - FRY-01 (SPAdes) (version 2) | ecosystem: Environmental > Aquatic > Freshwater > Ice > Glacier... | reverse complement strand
CGGCGGCGGCTCAAGAATGGCGTCTTCCATTCGCTTGTCGATCTTCAGGCCGCGATCAATCGCTTCATCCGCGAGTACAACGCCAACGACCCAAAGCCTTTCGTCTGGAAAGCCGATCCTGATGAAACCATCGCAGCTCGAAACCGGGGGTTCCAAACGTTGGAATCAATCCACTAGGGGCTTTTTCCGTCAGCGGAAATGCTGAAAAACTGTGGCGCCAGCTATCATCCCGCAGCGAATTGTCCGGCAAAACCAAGCTGGTGGTTTCTTCCGGTAGGCTGACCAAGCTGCTCGCCGCAGGTTATCCCAGCCGTGCTGCTGCCGATCAGGCCTGCTCTGGTTTGAAACGCGCCGGACAGGGGTGTCTCGTCACCCGCTAGGCCGATTTCGAAGCGCGTTGAACGATTAGGTAGGCCGTCTAACCAGGCCCGACTTGCCGGTTTGCGCTGTGATGCTATGCCAAAGTCCGTCAATCGAGGGGGCACTGATGGACGATCTACAAAACACTGCTGCAGCCGAAGCGGCTACGCCTGACCAGAGCGCAGAGCCTAGCGCTCCGGCATCTGATCGTCTGCTGAGCCTCGACTTCATACGCGGCATCGCGGTGATGGGCATTTTGTGGGCCAATATCGTCGCCTTCGGCCAGCCGTTCACTGCGTATATGTATCCTGACGCCTTCACCGTACCGCATGGCGAGGTTTCGAATTGGATGTGGGTGGTGCAGTTTGTCCTGATCGACGGCAAGATGCGGGGGCTGTTTACCCTGCTGTTCGGGGCCGGACTGATGCTGTTCATGGAAAAGGCGTGGGCGCGCGGGTCTACGCGCTGGTTACAAGCCCGGCGATTATTCTGGCTGCTCGCCTTTGGATTGATCCATTTCTATTTCATCTGGCGCGGTGATATTCTGGTGCTGTATTCTTTCGCCGGTTTTGTGGCGATGGCGTGCCTGCGCTGGAAGTCGAAAACCCAATTGGTGGTTGGCCTGCTTGGCTATCTGGTCGGCTCGATCATGTTCCTGAGGGCGATGTTTTTTCCATATCTGGTGGTCGAAACCGAATTGGGGACTCAGGCGCCCTATGTAGAGATGCGCGCCGAGATGGTTGAGCAACAGGCGGACGATATTGCAGATGGTGTCGCGGAAACAGCGATTATCCAGGATGGGACCTATGTCGACTACGTCGAGCATATTTTTGCCGAACATGCCGCTGATCCGGTGGTTGCCTTGTTTCTATTCGCATTTGAAACTTTGCCGCTGATGCTGATCGGCATGGCGTTTTACGGTATGGGCCTGTTCGATGGCCGGATGGACCAGCGCAAGATGCGAATGTGGGGTTGGATCGGAGTGGTGGTAGGCAGCGCGCTTACGTTGCCGATCGCACTATGGGCGATGGGCGAAGGGTTTACCTATTGGGGCACGCTGGCTGCGCTTATGGGCCTGTCTCCGCTGCCGCGATTGCCGGTTCTCCTTGGCTTGCTGGCATTGCTTTCCTTGTATGGCGCGCATGTGAGCGGTTGGTTGGGGGAGCGGGTGATCGCCACAGGCCGGATGGCGTTCTCCAATTACCTCGGCACATCGATCGTGATGATGTTGGTGTTTCGCGGCTGGGCAGGGGGGCTGTTTGGCGAGCTGGGCCGGCCCGGATTGTACGTTGTGGTCTTGCTGACCTGGGCGCTGATGCTGCTGTGGTCGAAACCGTGGCTCGACCGGTTCCGGTATGGCCCGCTGGAATGGATGTGGCGCTGCCTGACCTATGGGAAATTGTTTCCCATAAAAAAAGATGACATCTGATGCTTGCTATTGCGACTAAGTCGCAGTAACACTTGGGGCGAGCCTAAGAGCGAATCGTCTGGAGATCGCGTATGTACGTCTGCATCTGCAATGCCATCAGAGAATCGGAATTGCGCCGGGTTGCGCGGGATTCTGGCGGCGATGCGGAGGCGGTCTATGCCGCGATGGGCAAGCGTCCCAATTGCGGAAGCTGCCTTGAAGATGCAGATGCGATCCTGTTCGAAGAACGCGAGATGGCGTTGGAACCGGTCTACGCCGAATAATTCGTTACTAACGCAAATCACTCGCAACTGGCGGATTTCTAAGGTTTTGAAGGGTTTTTCGCTTGCCACGATGGCCTGAGCAACGCATAAAATTCTGACACTTTAAATCAGGAGAATTCGCGTGAAGGGTGACGTCAAAGTCATTGAATATCTCAATAAGGCGCTCACCAACGAGCTGACCGCGATCAACCAATATTGGTTGCATTACCGGGTGCTCGATAATTGGGGTGTCCACAAACTCGCTGAATATGAGCGTCACGAGAGCATCGACGAGATGAAGCACGCCGATATTCTGGCGGAACGCATCCTGTTCCTCGATGGCCTCCCAAATTTCCAGGCAATCCATAAATTGAAGGTCGGCGAAACGGTCGAGGAAATCCTCAGAGCCGATCTGGCGGTCGAGCATGAGGCGCTGCCGCTGCTGAAAGACGCCATCGAATATTGCGAAACTGTCCGCGATTACGTCACCCGTGAAATCTTCGCCCGCATCCTCGAGAGCGAGGAAGAGCACGTCGATTTCTTGGAACAGCAATTCGATATGATCGAACGCATGGGTCTGCAAAACTATGTCCAATTGCAGAGCAGGCCCGCCGGATATGCCGGCGAATAAGTTGAGTCAGTTCGGATTCAGTATCCTAGGCTTTTACTCCAAGAAAAAGAAATCACTGGTGTCTGATTCCAAATAATTCGAACACCGGTGATTTATTCCATCCCCAGACCAGTTTGACTCTTTACTGGTCCCTATGCATTGTTTCCCGGTGTAAGGGTGAAAACCGGGTCGCCTCACAATGAATATGGATTTATCATCTAATTTTTCAGGAGGCTAAATTGCAAAACATTCTATTCCGTACTGGGCTTGCCGCTGTTGCAGCAGCAACAACCCTAACAATTGCCACGCCAGCAGCTGCGCAATTGACAATCTATGAGGATTACACTCCGTCTGACGAAGTCGTCGAGATGACGCTGGTCAAGGTCGACAGTGGAATGATGGAGACCTATTTCGAAGGCCTTCGCGGTACTTGGGTCGAAGCCAATGAAGTTGCCAAGGGATTGGCCACATCATGGATTACGGCATCTGGGCCGTCCCCTACGGCGATGACGAAGGGTTCAATTTGATCCTCACCATCCGGATGGCCAACACTGGCGACACCGGACCCAGCAAAGAACGGTATGATGCGTTCATGAAGGCCTGGGGCGAAGCCAATATCGAGCAAAGCAACAAGACCGTTCGCGACCTTTATAATAAGATCCGCACGATCAAGGGCGTCTATTTGCTGCGGGAAGTTGAAATTCCCGTCAAAAAGTAAGCCTGCAGATATAATGAACTATCGGAAAGGGCGGGGGGATTCGCCCTTTCTGTTGCGCATTTCCGATCGAAGGCAGTGTTCGATCTACTTCTTTTTCGTCGCGTACGGGTTCTTATTGCCCTTCAGCGTGACCCGCACCGGTACAGCGTCAAAGCCAAGATATTTGCGGATACCATTCACCAGATAACGTTCATAACTGGTCGGCAGCGCGTCCAGCCGGTTACCGAACACCACAAAACGCGGCGGGCGGGTGCCTGCCTGCGTAATGTAGCGCAATTTGATCCGCTTGCCGCCCGGCGCAGGGGGCGGATTTGCGCTGAGCGCATCCTCGAACCAACGATTGAGCGCTGAGGTCGGCACGCGCTTGGACCAGCTGGTGCGGATTTCGAAAGCGGATGACAGCATCGCGTCCAGCCCTTTGCCGGTGCGCGCGGATACGGCGAACAAGGGGACGCCCTTTACCTGAGCCAGACCTTCATCCAGCGCATGGCGCACGCCGTTGAACAGGCCGCTAGCATCTTCCGCCACGTCCCACTTGTTGATCGCGATAATCAGCGCGCGGCCTTCTTCCAGCACTTGACTGGCGATCTTGAGATCCTGATGTTCGAGGCCCAGCGTCGCATCCAGTAGCAGAACCACCACTTCGGCGAAGTCGATCGCCAGCTTGGCGTCCTGCACCGCCATCTTTTCCAGCTTTTCGACCACTCGCGCGCGTTTGCGCATTCCGGCGGTGTCGATCAGGCGTATATCGCGGACCTCGCCAGTCTTGGGATCGTTCCACTTCCAGTCGACCGCAATCGAATCGCGAGTAATCCCAGCTTCCGGCCCGACCAGCAGCCGGTCTTCGCCCAGCAAACGGTTGATCAGCGTGCTCTTACCCGCGTTTGGACGGCCGACAATCGCCAGTTTCAGCGGTCCTTTGACTGCTTCTTCTTCGATATAGTCTTCGCCAGCAGCCTCTGCAGCGTCAATCGCTTCCTGTCGGGCAATCTTGCGCTGCTCGGCTTCGTAAGCATCTTCGACCGCGATGCGTTCTTCGCTCTCGCCGATCAGCGGCCATAAAGCGCCGAACAGGTCAGAGATGCCTTCGCCATGTTCGGCAGAAATCGGCACCGGATCGCCAAAGCCCAGCGAATAGCTTTCGTAAATGCCCGGCTCAGCGGATTTGCCCTCCGCCTTATTCGCGATCATCACCACCGGAACTTTCTGGTTCCGCAGCCACAGCGCGATTTCCTCATCCAGTGTGGTGATACCAGCGCGGGCGTCGATCACCATCAGCGCGACATCCGCGTCCACCAGACTGATTTCGGTTTGCTTGCGCATCCGTCCGGGCAGAGTTTCAGGATCGTCGTCTTCCCAACCGGCAGTATCAACAATTTTGAATTTCAGGCCGGCAATCTCTGCATCGCCTGAACGGCGGTCACGCGTAACCCCGGGCTGATCATCGACCAGCGCCAGTTTTTTGCCGACCAGCCGATTGAACAGCGTCGATTTGCCGACGTTTGGTCGGCCGATAATGATGACTTGTGGTAGCATTCTCGCGCAGTTGGCCCTTTCGTTGTTGATTGGCAAGGTCGATCGGCTTGAGGAGCAGTCATGGTTAATTCCGGTTAACCATGACTGGCAGCGTAATTCTAACCCTAAACGGCAAAACAGGCGGCATGAAATTGCCGCTTTCTTTCTTCGCCTTAGGTGCGATTCTCACAAGTCCTGTTGCTGTGTCAGCCGAAACCTCCGCGGATATGTCGGTGGGTTTCGAGAATAGTAGCGGCCAGCGCGGCACCTTCAATTCCGGCAAGGAATTGCCACCATACCTGCAATGCGTACCCTATGCGCGTGAGATGTCGGGCATTCAGATATACGGCGATGCGCACAGTTGGTGGGATCAGGCCGATGGCCGCTACCAGCGCGGCAGGCAGCCCCAAGTGGGCGCCGTCATGGCATTCCAGCCATATCAGAACATGAAACTAGGCCATGTCGCTGCGGTCAGCAAAGTGATCGATAGCCGGACGGTGCTGATCAGCCATTCCAACTGGTCGCCAATCAATGGTCGGCGCGGACAGATCGAACGAAATGTGCGCGCAATCGACGTGTCGCCGAATAACGACTGGAGTATGGTCCGCGTCTGGTATGACCCGCTGCAGGCAGTCGGAAAGACTGCCTGGCCGGTGCACGGCTTTATCTACAGCGGAAAAGCCAAAGGCGGATCGCCCTCCGGCAATCGGCTCGCCAGTCTGACGCGGCCATTTGTGGCAACACCCAAGCCTTCAAAGAAATTCAGTCAGGCATTTGCCAATCTCGCCGCTCCGGCCAAGGCTGGGCCCACACAGCCGCCTGCGCGTGTCGCAATTGCGGGGCCGCGCCGATCAGATCCGGTCCGCGATGCGATTGCGCGTTACGAGAAGTAATTAGGCTTTCGCGACGGGCGGATTGTCGCCCAGATCTTCGTACCATGCCTCAACCGGGCCAGTTAGTTTGATCGTCAGCGGGTTACCCTTGCGGTCGAGCGATTTGCCGGCCTGAACGCGCACCCAGCCTTCGGAAATGCAGTATTCCTCGATATTCGTCCGCACGGCGCCCTTGAACCGGATGCCAACGCCGCGCCGCAGTTTTTCTTCGTCAAACAGCTTGTTGCGCGGGTTCACCGAAAGGCAGTCCGGCGGAACGTCGGAGGCTGACGGGGTTTCTGCGCTATTTACAGCTTCAGGCGTTACAGCTTCAGGTGCTGCGGCTTCAGGGGTGTTTTCTTCGCTCATGGCCGCCCTGTAATCGCGGCGGCATGGAACGGCAAGATCAGACTGCTGTTCATCACATCTGATGACCACCTTATGGTTTGCGCGCTTGCCCTTTTGCGCGCGGCCTTTTAAGGGCGCTCCCTTGTCCGTGTAGGTTAGGCTGAAAAGTCTGGCCCCTGCGGCTTCGTTTGGATGCGCGGGCGTGGCGGAATTGGTAGACGCGCTGGTTTTAGGTACCAGTATCGTAAGATGTGGGGGTTCGAGTCCCTTCGCCCGCACCAGACGTTGACTGCAAGCCGCCGAGCGGAAACATCGAGATTTGAAAAAGATTCTATAAAGGCAAAGATGCACCTCATGCAGATCAAAGAAATCACCAACGACGGGCTGAAGCGCGCGTATCAGGTCACCATTCCAGCCGCCGATATCGCCGCGCGAATCGACGCCGAAGTGAAGAAGATCGCACCGCAGGTGAAGATGCCGGGTTTCCGCCCAGGCAAGGTTCCCGCGAATCTGGTCAAGAAAATGCATGGCGAACAGCTTCACGCCCAGACCGTGAATGACACGATTAGCGAATCGGTTGATTCGCTGATGAAGGAAAAGAAGTTGCGCCCGGCAATGCAGCCCAAAATCGAGCTTGAAGAAGGCTATGAAGAAGGCAAGGACGCTCAATTGAACGTCTCGCTGGAAATTCTGCCCGATGTCGCCACGCCTGACGTTGACGGTTTGAAGCTGGAAAAGCTCACCGTGCCCGTAAGCGATGCGCAGGTTGATGAAGCGATCAAGAACATCGCCGATCAGCAGAAAGCATATAAAGACGCACCGAAAACCAAGAAGGCCGCTGATGGCGACCAGCTGATCATAGATTTCGTCGGCAGTGTTGACGGCGTCGACTTTGAAGGCGGCAAGGCTGAAGGCGCTGCGCTGGTCATCGGTTCGGGTCAGTTCATTCCCGGTTTCGAAGAACAGCTAACCGGTTCCAAGACCGGCGAAGAGAAGACCATTACGGTTACCTTCCCGGCAGATTATCCAGCCGAAAACCTCAAGGGCAAAGAAGCGAAATTCGCGATCACCGTCCAGCAGGTCAAGGTCGAGACTGAAAGCAAGATCGACGAAGAATTCGCAACTTCGCTGGGCCTCGAAAGCCTGGACAAGTTGAAAGAACTGCTGCGCGGACAGCTGGAACAGGAAACCAATGGCCTGACCCGCACGCAGATGAAGCGTCAATTGCTTGATACGCTGGCTTCGGGTCATGACTTCGCGGTGCCGCAGGGCATGGTAGAAGCCGAATTCGACCAGATCTGGGCTCAATTGGAACAAGAAGCTGCCAAGGATGAAGATCCAGCCAAGGCGAAGAAGGAAATCGAAGCCGAACGGGACGATTACCGCAATATCGCCGAACGCCGCGTGCGTTTGGGGCTGCTTTTGTCGGAAATCGGCCAGAAGAACGGCGTCGAAGTAACCCAGCAGGAAATGGGCATGCTGACTCAGCAGGCCGCTCAGCAATATCGCGACGAAGACCGCGAACGCTTCCTGCAGTTCATTGCCAATGAACCAATGGCGGCCGCCCAATTGCGCGCGCCCCTGTATGAAGACAAGGTTGTCGACTTCCTGTTCGAACAAGCTGAAGTGACCGAGCGCGAAGTAACCCGCGAGGAACTGGAAGCCGCGATTGAAGCGGAAGAAGTTGCGGACGCGAAGCCTAAGAAGAAGGCCGCTGCCAAGAAGGCTCCAGCCAAAAAGCCTGCTGCTAAGAAGGCGCCGGCTAAGAAGGCGGAAGCGGAAGCCAAGCCAGCCGCGAAACCGGCGGCGAAAAAAGCGCCGGCCAAGAAAGCCGCTGCTCCTAAGGCTGCGGCCAAAGCTCCGGCAAAGCCTGCAGCGGCGAAGAAGCCAGCTGCAAAGAAGCCTGCTGCCAAGAAATAAATTAAAAATCCTCCCTGTGAGCTGCGCTCATGGGGAGGACTTATTTCGCTGGCTGCCAATTCTCAAAGCTAGGTACTGCCAGTTCTGCGCTGCGTGTGCGTTCATAAGCAGCACCTGCTTTCAGCACATCGTGATCGCGCCATTTACCGCTCATGATCGAAAGACCCACCGGTAAACCTTCAACTGCGCCCATTGGCACGGTCAGATGCGGATAACCGGCAATCGCGGCGAGACTTCCCGCGCCAATCCCACCGCTGAAATGATCGCCATTAACCAGATCGATCGCCCATGCCGGACCGGCTGTCGGCGCGATCAGGAAGGCGGCGCCGTGTTCCGCCAACAACCGGTCAATCCCGTCTTCACCGGCCAGTTTGAGCGCGTTGGCCCGCGCTGCCTGATAGGCGTCACGGTCCGTGGTCGCCTCTGCTTCGATAAAGATCGACTGGCCGAACCAGCGCATTTCCCCATCCGCATTGGCAGAATTGAAAGCGATCAAATCGGCCAAACTCTTAGGCATATCCTCGCGCCCTTTGATCGGGGGTAGGCTGCTGAGATAAGTCCCCATATCCTCGCGCAACTCAAACAACAGTGTGGTGTATTCATCGCGGTACATATCGGGGTTGGGCTCGAAATCGATCTCGATCAGCACCGCGCCCGCTCGCTGCAAATCTGCCAAGGCCGCCTGAAACAGGGCCGTCACATCACCCCTGTTACCGACCTGATTGCGAAGCACACCGATCCTCACACCGTCCAGCGATGATTTTCCCAGACCGCTCATGAAATCAGTCTTGTATGTATCCGCTTCCGCCGTCGCAGCATCCGCTGGATCGCTGCCAGCCAGCGCGGTCAGCAACATTGCTGCATCCTGCACTGAAGCCGCCATTGGCCCGGGAGTATCCTGCGAGTTGCTGACCGGCACTACGTGGGTTCGGCTGATCATTCCGACAGTGGGTTTGAAACCGACGATGCCATTTACACTGGCGGGACAGGTTATCGATCCATCGGTTTCCGTGCCAATTGCCGCCCAGGCGAACTCCGCGGCGACCGCTGCGCCGCTGCCGGCTGATGATCCGCAAGTATTGCGATCAAGTGCATGGGGGTTGCGGGTGAGCCCGCCAATCGCGCTCCACCCGCTGGTGGAATTGTCGTCGCGGATATTGGCCCATTCGCTGAGGTTGGTTTTGCCCAGCACCACGCCCCCCGCTGCACGCAAATTGGCGATCATCGGAGCGTCACGGCCGGTGAAATTGTCTTTCAGCGCAAGACTGCCCGCAGTGGTCGCCCATTCGCGCGTTTCGATATTATCTTTGACCAAGACAGTCCGCCCATCGAGCGAGGGCTTACCGCCGATTGCAGCCTTCGCCTTCTCGGCCGCCTCGGGATCATAAATGATCACCGCATTCAATAACGGACCCGCATCATCAAGGGACTCGATCCGGTCAATATAGAAAGCAGCTTCAAGGTGGGACTGACGATTGAAACTTGGATAACCCGCAGCCGGAATGACGAGCAGGGGCAGTGCGAAAATGGCCGAGGCCGTTAGGATAGAATTTCTCACACACCATCTCTGCCGCGACCTTTCTGTGCACGCAAGCGGTTAACGCCCTTGAACATCGCGCATGGGAGGGCGACATAGGCCGTTCAATCAAGACAAGAGGCAATTTTCATGATCGACCTGTTTGGTAATTCCGGTGAAACTCACGGGACCCAGGGCCAGTTTATTACTGACCCGATGACCGGCGCGCTGGTGCCGATGGTGGTCGAACAGACCAGCCGGGGCGAGCGTAGTTTTGACATTTTCAGCCGCCTGCTTCGCGAACGCATTGTGTTCGTCACCGGGCAGGTGGAAGACGGCATGGCATCGCTGATTACCGCGCAATTGCTGTTTCTCGAGAGCGAAAACCCCTCGAAGCCGATTTCGATGTATATCAACTCGCCCGGCGGCGTTGTGACCGCCGGCATGGCGATCCATGATACGATGCAATACATCAAGCCGCGTATTTCTACTGTCTGCATGGGTCAGGCTGCGTCCATGGGCAGTTTCCTGCTCGCAGCTGGTGAACCGGGAATGCGAGTCGCATTGCCCAATTCGCGGATCATGATCCACCAACCATCTGGCGGTGCGCGCGGTATGGCATCGGATATCGAGATTCAGGCACGCGAAATTCTGCGGATCAAAGCCAGCATGAATGCGCTTTACGTAAAATATACCGGCAAGACCCTTGCAGAAATCGAGAAGGCGATGGACCGCGACACCTTCCTCGAAGCGGACGAAGCCAAGAAATTCGGCTTGGTGGACAAGGTTTTCGAAACCCGTCCCGAGGGCGAAGAGCCATCTGACGATAAGGGTTCAGGCGGAGCGCCGGAGTAAAACTCGGCCGAGCGATTCAATATGTCCCGCTGAAAGCGAGTCTCGCAGCGGGACATTTCACTGTAGTATTTCGGCAACCTTGCTGCTTCAGCTATCCGTAAGATGGCTTATGGTAGTGCTAGATGTTGATTATCAGCCATCCGGCTATACAGTCTGCAGAATCCACGCCCTTTGTTTTGGTGCGGGGATTCGGGAACACAGGATATGACCAAATTGAGCGGAACTGACTCCAAGAGTACCCTTTACTGCAGCTTCTGCGGCAAATCGCAGCATGAAGTGCGCAAATTGATCGCAGGACCGACTGTGTTCATTTGCGACGAATGCGTAGAGCTGTGTAACGATATCATCCGCGAAGAAACCAAGGCGGGTATCGCCGGCCGTAAGGACGGCGATGTTCCAACGCCAATGGATATCTTCACCACGCTGAATGACTATGTGATCGGGCAAGACCGCGCCAAGCGTGTGCTGTCGGTTGCCGTCCATAACCATTACAAGCGTCTGAAGCATGGCGGCAAATCCGGCGAAGTTGAATTGGCGAAATCCAACATCCTGCTGGTCGGTCCAACCGGCTGCGGTAAGACTTTGCTGGCTCAGACCCTTGCTAGAACCTTTGATGTACCCTTCACGATGGCTGACGCGACCACGCTGACCGAAGCGGGTTATGTCGGCGAAGATGTCGAAAATATCATCCTGAAATTGCTTCAGTCGTCTGACTATAATGTTGAGAAAGCGCAGCACGGGATCGTCTATATCGACGAAATCGACAAGATCACCCGCAAGGCGGAAAACCCCTCGATCACCCGCGACGTATCGGGCGAGGGCGTTCAGCAGGCGCTGCTCAAGCTGATGGAAGGCACCACCGCCTCTGTCCCGCCGCAGGGCGGCCGCAAGCATCCTCAACAGGAATTCCTGCAAGTCGACACTACCAACATCCTGTTCATCTGCGGCGGCGCGTTCTCCGGCCTGGACAAGATCATCGCTGACCGTTTGCAGAAACGCTCGATCGGTTTCGGCAACCATGTCGCCGATCCGGACAAGCGCCAAGTTGGCGAATTGCTGGAGAAAGCCGAGCCGGAAGATCTGCTGAAATTCGGCTTGATCCCTGAATTCGTCGGCCGTCTGCCGGTTATCGCCACTTTGCGCGATCTGGATGTCGGCGCGCTAGTGAAAATCCTCAGCGAACCGAAAAACGCACTGGCAAAGCAATATGCCAAGCTGTTCGAGTTGGAAGATGTCGAGCTGACGTTTACGCAGGACGCGCTTGAACAGATCGCCGAAAAGGCAATCCTGCGCAAAACCGGTGCGCGGGGTCTGCGCTCAATCGTCGAAGGGCTGCTGCTCGATACGATGTTCGACCTGCCCGATATGGACGGCGTGACCGAAATCGTGATCGACAAGGATGTGGTCGAAGGTCGCAAGGAACCTGTCCGCGTGGTTGAAGGCAACGGCAAAAAGAAGAAGGAAAAGGCGGCTTAGCGTTCTCTCGCGGCTAGTTGGCTACGCCAACGCCTCCGAGGGGGCGGCCTAACCGGCCGGCGGGCAGTCGCCCTAGCGGTTCGCTGGTCACAGACCGAGACATTCCCAGCCATGTAGCGAAGGTCCAAGTTCTTGGTCGCGGCAGTCAGCGGGCGCCCAAACCCTTGGTGCCCGCCGCGCGGTCAGCGCGAAAGCATGAGAGAGCGAATGCTACCGCCGGTGCTTGAGGCCTATCAAAGAACGTGCCCTCAATACAATTTACTGGTTGGACCGCCCTCGATCGGGATGGCTGCGCCGTTGACGAAGCTGGATGCGCTGGACAACAGCCATGCGACAACATCGGCAACTTCATCCGATTCCCCCAGCCGGTTCATCGCCGATGTGCGCTGGATAACCTTCGCCATCATTTCTGCTTCGGCTTCGACATAGGGATCGACCATTTCGGAATGGCAGAACCCGGGGCACACCGCGTTAACCCGCAGGCCGCTCTGGGCATAATCGATTGCCGCACTCTTGGTCAGGCCGATTACCCCGTGCTTGCTGGCAGAATAAGCAGCATGGCCAATCTCGCTGCCGATCAGGCCGTACATCGATGAATTATTGACGATTGCACCGCCGCCGCTTTTTAGCATGGCCGGGATTTGCGCTTTCATGCAGCGCCATACGGAACTGAGGTTGGTGCTGATCGTAAAACGCCAGTCTTCTTCGGTGATCTCTGCGGTAGGAGTAAATGGGGTTCCCGCCACACCGGCATTGTTGAATGCCCCATCCAACCGCCCGAAGTGATCTACGGTCCGCGCGACCATTGCATCAACTGCGGCGCTATCGTTGATGTCGGTTAAGACCACCAGAGCCTCACCTCCAGCCGCCTCGATCTCAGCCTTCACGGCTTCGGTCTTGTCCTGTCGGCGCGCAGCAAGCGCCACTTTCGCCCCACAGGCTGCCAATTTTCGCGCGGTCGCAGCGCCCAGACCGGAGCTTGCTCCGGTAACCAGAAATACTTTGTTTTGGAAATCGTGCATCGCTCGATCCTTTCTCGGTTAAAGAAATTATCGAACCCTGCGACGGTTCAATGCGGTGACGATACAGTTGGCCCGCGTTCCTGCAAACAAAATCCCGCCCGGCCCATTTAGGCACCGGACGGGATCGTGCGGACACAGTCGAGGGGAGGGGCTGTGTCCGAAATTCTGTAGCGAGTTCTTGCTGGACTATCAGCCGGGCAGGAACACGCCGTCGGTTACGTGAATCACGCCGTTCGACACATCGACATCAGTCTGTGTCACGGCGGTGGCGCGGCCTGCGGCGTCGGTGATCACCACTGTACCGCCCGACAGGCGCGCAGTCAGCGTACCGCCGGAAACGGTGGTCAGCGTGGCGGTGTCGCCATTCTTCTCGATCAATGCGATCAGATCGGCGGCCATCACTTCACCAGCAACTGCGTGATAAGTGAGGATGCCGGTCAGCGTACCCTTGTTTTCCGGCTTTACCAGCGTGGCCAAGGTGCCTTCGGGCAGCTTGGCGAATGCTGTGTCGGTCGGCGCGAAAATGGTGAAGGGGCCGGGGCTGGAGAGCGTGTCGACTAGGTCGGCTGCCTTGACTGCAGCAACCAGCGTATTGTGCACGCCGGTGCTCATAGCTGCTTCAACGGCGTTGGGCTGAGCCTTTGCGGCTTCTTTGTGATTATGCGCGGCTGCGGGGGCTGCGGTCACGACCGTGCCCGCGGACAATGCGGCGGCAGTACAGAGGGCGATAGCCTTGAGCGAAACGAGTTTGAACATCCTAATCTCCTTTGAACGGCAAGCATTTCGTTCGCTTGCCCACGGAGATACGGATCGCCCGTCCTGATGGATGCATCCAATTTCAGGAATTCGCGGAGGTTTTTACGTCTTTTGAAAGTTACCGCTGGCCACGACTGGTCCTGCATCGGTTCCGGGCACTGCGCCGCCCAATGGCTCGCGGGTCAGGACTAACTCTGCGCCGTCATTGATCCGAGCTGCCAACGCCGCGTCGAGAACCATTCTGCGTTCTGAACCGGGCACGACGACGCCGAGTGACTTCGCGCCCTCATCAGGGGTTACCAGCCACAATTCATGGTCATGCACACCGTCGGCGCTCAGCCCGCTGGCGGAAACCAGCATTTCTTCGCGGTCCGGCAAATAGGTTACGCCCAGCCGCAATGGAGTGTCACCGATGGGGATGGAGGCGACTAACGGATCGGGAGCGGCGAATTGCTGGGCTGGCGGATTGCCGGGCGTTGGTCCGCGCAGCATTGGCGAGGCCAGAAATGCCAGAGCCACAGCGGCGGCTGCAGAAAAACCGGTCGCGATTTTCCAATTGCGGACCCGTCGGCGCAGGGCAAGCACTTCGACCACTGGCTCTGCAGACAGTTCGCTCTGATCCAGCGCCGCCTGAATGCGCGGCCACATATCATCGCCCGGCGCAACTGGCGGCATCGTATCCAGCAGCGGAGCCAGCCGGCCCTCCCAATGTGCAACGTCTGCCGCAAAATCGGGATCAGTGGCGATCAACCCGCGTGCGTGCAGCTTGGCATCTGCATCCAGCAGGCCAAGTACATATTCGGCGGCGAGAATCTCGCGCTCAGGCAATTCGGGGCCAGTTTCTTGCGGGCCATTCATGCTTCCAGACACCTTTTCAGCTTGGCCAGCCCGCGCCTGACCCAGCTCTTCATAGTTCCCAGCGGTATGCCGCGTTTCTCGGCCAGTTCCGCGTAGGTTGTTCCTTCAAAGAACGCGGTGCGGATTGCGTCCTGCTGCCGTTCTTCCAATGTGCCAAGGCAATGTTGAATGCGCGCACTGCGTTCGCCGCTTTCTAGTACAGCATCGGCCAGCGGTTCCTTGTCCGGCAATTCTAGCGCTTCGTCCACCGGCACTGCGCCGCCGCGAACCTTCCCTTTGCGCAGCCGGTCTATCGCCCGGTTACGTGCGAACACGGCCAGCCAGCTGATCGGGCTAGCCCGGTCAGGATCATAGCTTTTTGCCCGCTGCCACAGGCTGACATAGACATCCTGCAACGCATCCTCCGCTTCGCTCCGGTCGCCCAAGATACGCAGGCAGATGCCAAATAGTTTCGCCGAGGTGGCTTGATAAATCCATTCCAGCGCGCTGCGGTCGCCATTGGCGAGGCGCTGCATTGCTTCCTGCAAGCGGGCCCTTGCGGTGTCCGCGTTGTTGGTGGGGGTGTCGGATTCGCTCATTGCTAACAGCTGTCGCAGTCCTGAGTGGTTTCAATCTGGATGGTGCTATGCCCGATCCGGAAATCATGCGCCAGATGATCTGAGATATCGCTCAAAAAAGCATCCCCCGCGGTGCCGCCAGGTATCACAAGATGGGCAGTGAGCGCGGTTTCCGTCGTGCTCATGGCCCAGATGTGCAGATCGTGGACTGCGGCAACGCCGGGCAGTCCGGCCAGATACCTGCGCACCGCGCTTTCCTCGATCCCCTCCGGCACCGCCAGCAAACCCATTTTCACGCTGTCTTTCAGCAGGCCCCAGGTGCCCCACGCGATAATCGCTACGATGATCAGGCTGGTCACCGGATCGATCCACAACGCGCCGGTAATCAGGATCGCGATCCCCGCAATTACTACCCCTACCGACACCAGAGCGTCGGCGGTCATATGCAGGAATGCCCCGCGAATATTGAGATCATCCTTGCGGCCGCGCATGAACAGCAGCGCCGTGCCGGTGTTCACCGCGATGCCGATGCTCGCGACGATCACCATGGTCATTCCCGCTACTGGCGCGGGGTCGTAAAGTCGGCTCAATGTTTCAAACAGGATTGCGCCCAGCGCCACCAACAGCAGCCCGGCATTGGCCATTGCGGCCAGAATGGTCGAGCTTTTCAGGCCGTAAGTGAACCGCTGGGACGGGGCGCGTTTGGCGAGAATACTCGCACCCCAGGCCAGCAGTAGGGCGAGCACGTCGGACAGATTATGTCCCGCATCGGCGACGAGCGCCATCGAGCCAGACCAGAATCCGTAACTCGCCTCGATGATAACGAATGCTGTGTTCAGTACCACGCCAATGGCGAATGCATTGCCGAAATCCGCCGGGGCATGGCTGTGCCCATTTCCGTGCCCATGCCCGTGATCATGCGAATACCCTGCGCCCATGGTTTTAGTCGTACACGCAGGCGTCGAGCCCGTCACGCCGGACGGAGCCCATGCGCGCAGCGATAGTGTTGCCGTATCGGCGGGTAAAGCCCGACGGATTGGTCACGGAACGTTTCTTTGGCAGGGGCAGGGCAGCTGCCATCCGGGCAGCTTCGGTCTTCGTCAGGCGCGCGGCGGAATGCTGGAAATAGCGCTGCGATCCCGCTTCCGCGCCATAGGTTCCGATGCCGGTTTCTGCGACATTCAGATAGACTTCCATGATCCGCTGCTTGCCCCAGATATTCTCGATCAGGAAGGTGAACCACGCCTCCAGCCCCTTGCGGAAAAAACCGCCGCCCTGCCACAGGAACACATTCTTCGCAGTCTGCTGGCTGATCGTGGACCCGCCCCGAATACGGCCGCCTTGGGCATTGCGCTTCATGGCGTTTTCGATCGCCGCGCGGTCGAACCCATTGTGGCTGCAGAACTTGCCATCCTCCGCTGCGATCACTGCGCTGACCAGATTGCGGTCGATGTTGCTGAGCGATTCCCAATCCTTGGTAATCCCGTCGCCGTTCAGCACCATAGTAGCCGTAACCGGTGGGGGTACGAATTTGAGCAGCAGCACAAGCGCCAGGCTGACGCCGACGAACCACAGGATAAATTTTACGAGGAATTTTGCCGCCCAGATCATTGATTAGGCGATAGCATTATGGCGGGCTAATGCAATTGACTGTTATGTGGTGGTGCGAATGTGGGGGCAGCGATGATTGTCGTAGTGGAAGGGGTGAGTGCTGCAGGAAAGACCAAATATGCCAGCGGTTTTGGAACGGGCCGGTGGGTTCCCGAGTATAGCCCTACCGCTGATATGCCGGCGACAGATGCATCGGCTGAAATCCATGCCCGATACTGGACAGCGCAGAACGCCATGAGGTTTCAGGCAGCGATGGCTCAGGAAAGCGCAGGCGGGGTAGCCCTGTGCGACACCGATCCCTTGAAGCTGCATTATGATTGGTGCATGGGCCGCGCCGGATTTGGCCTGATCGACCGGTTTAGTGTGAGCAAACCAATGGTGCGCGACGCGATCTTGCAAGAAAAACTCGGATTCGCCGATCTGTATCTGGTCAAGCAGGTCGAGCCCGAAACAGCTCGAAAGCAAAAGGAAGAGGACTCAACGCGCCGCCGAAGCAATTTTGAGCGGCATCTCGCCCTGCAACCTCACTTGATAGAATGGTATTCGGCCCTATCGCGTGTGTTTCCGGGGCGCGTCCGCTTTGGTTATCCAGATTATGCTGTGCTTAGCGATATGCTCCAACAAAAAGCGCCGGAGGTGAACCCCCGGCGCTTTGATGCCTTGGCATTCGACCAGCTGATGGCCGAATTGCCCGATTGATTACGCGGCGGTTGGCATGAGCCGTTCACCGGCTATACTCTTCATTGCCTTCTGCAGCTTTTCGAATGCCCGCACTTCGATCTGACGGATGCGTTCGCGGCTTACCGAATACACCTGTGAAAGTTCTTCCAGCGTCTGCGGGTTATCCGTCAGGCGCCGTTCGGTCAGGATGTGCTTTTCGCGGTCATTCAGACTGTCCATCGCTTCGCCCAGCATATCATGGCGAACTGAAGCTTCTTCGGCTTCCGCAACCATTTCATCCTGCAGCGGACCGTCGTCGGTCAGCCAATCCTGCCACTGGCCGCCGCCATCTTCATCGCCGCGCATCTGGACGTTGAGGGAGGCATCGCCGCCCATCATCATCCGGCGGTTCATATTGATGACTTCTTGTTCCGCCACGCCGAGGGTGGTGGCGATCGTGGTTACATCATCGGGGTGAAGGTCGGAATCCTCATAGGCTTCCAATTCCTTCTTCATCCGGCGCAAATTGAAGAACAGCTTCTTCTGTGCGGCGGTGGTACCCATTTTGACCAGAGACCAGCTGCGCAGGATAAACTCCTGCATGCTCGCCTTGATCCACCACATTGCGTAAGTGGCGAGGCGGAAGCCGCGATCGGGTTCGAATTTCTTGACGCCCTGCATCAGCCCGACATTCCCTTCGGAAATCAGGTCGCTGACCGGCAGGCCGTACCCGCGATACCCCATCGCGATTTTCGCTACGAGCCGGAGGTGCGAGGTTACCAGCTGTGCAGCTGCCTCGGGATCTTCGTGCTCAGCATAGCGCTTAGCGAGCATATATTCCTGCTCGGGCTTCAGAATGGGGAATTTCTTGATCTCGGACAGATAGCGGTTGATGCTGTGCTCGCCGCTAAGGGCCGGAACTGTCAGTTTCTTGGTAGTGCTCACTTTTTCCCTAACCTTTCTTGCGTCGACTCGCTCTGTCAAACCCCTGATGGGCATTCGTACTCGCAAGCCACATGGTTACATATAGAGGGTTTACCCGCTTCTTGAAGCGCGTTTCATCGATTTAAACGACCGGTTTCGTCGATTAGTTCCCGCATATCGGTAGGAATCTCGGCGTGAAACTCGCGCTTCTCGCCCGAATCGGGGTGGATGAAGCCTAGCGAGGCGGCATGAAGCGCCTGCCGGGCAAATCCTAGATCGCGCAGAATCGTCCGTAATTGCGATGGGGTTTTTCCATATGTTGGGTCCCCTAATAAAGCATGGCCGATTGACGAAAGATGAACCCGGACCTGATGGGTGCGCCCAGTTTCCAGACGGCATTCAATCAGGGTAGCAGATCGTAATATTTTCAATGTCTTAAAATGAGTCACGGCGTGTTTCCCGCGCGCAGAATTATCCTCCAGAACGGCCATTTTCTTACGGTTGTGATCGGACCGTCCGATACGCTTTTCAATCATGCCGGACGTGGGCGACGGATGGCCCGCGCAAACCGCCAGATACGTTCGCTCAATCGAGTGGTCGGCAAACTGTTTCGCCAGACCTTCATGGGCCGCAGTAGTTTTTGCAACCACCAACAAACCAGAAGTATCCTTGTCGATCCGGTGGACGATGCCGGGACGCGCCACGCCGCCGATGCCGGACAGCTGGCCTTTGCAGTGGTGGAGCAGCGCATTGACTAGCGTGCCATCGTAATTGCCGGCAGCCGGGTGGACGACCATTCCGGCCGGTTTGTTGATCACGATCAGATGCTCATCCTCGAACACAACATCCAGTGGAATGTCCTGCGGCTGGGCAGCGGACTCCACAGGCGGGGGAACGGTGATGGAGAAATGTGCGCCCGGCTGCATTTTGGCGGATGGGTTTTTCGCGATTGTCTTGCCGACCAGAATCGCGCCTTCAGCCATCAGCGCCTTAATCCGTTCGCGGGAAAGGCCAGACGCCTCGGCCAGCGTCTTGTCGATGCGGCCGGCAGCCGCGAGAGTGCCGGTGATCAGGTTCGGGTCGGTTTCGGATTCGCTCACCAGGTTCCCATAACGCCTACCCCGAGCTTGTCGAAGGGCTGTTTTCCATTATGGCTATATCGGGACGATGAAGCTTAACCTCGCCCCAGATCTTCTCGGCGCCATACAGGCCGAGGCCGTCAAAGCCGTGCCAGAGGAGGCGTGCGGTTTGCTGCTTGGTCGAGGCAACCAGATCGACGGAATCCAGCCTGCTCGCAACGTCCATCCAGAACCGGAAACCCATTTCGAGATCGATCCGCAGGTTCTGATCGACGCGCACCGGGCGTTGCGCACGGGAGGATCTGAAATCGTTGGTTACTACCACTCTCACCCCAAGGGACCGCCGGCACCATCGGCCACTGACCGCGCTATGGCTCCGTGCGATGGGCGGATTTGGGCAATTATCGGACAGGGCGAGGTAAAATTCTGGCGCGATGCATCTTCGGGCTTCGAAGCGGTTGGCTATATCCAACTGGCCCGCTAAGACGGTTAACCTAACTCCAATTCGGAAAATATTCGCATGACCACTGCCTCTGTCGATCTTGCCGCAATGCTTTGTTCCCGGCTGTGCCATGATTTGCTCAGCCCGGTCGGCGCGCTGAGCAATGGGCTGGAGCTGCTGTCGGACGAGAAAGACCCAGAAATGCGCGCGCGCTGTTTCGAACTGCTCGAACAAAGCGCCAAGATCAGCACTGACAAGTTGAAATTCTTCCGGCTCGCGTTCGGCGCTGCGGGCGGTTTCGGCGAATTTGTCGAGGTGGCAGAACCCAAGTCGCTGATCGAAGCACTGGTCGCGGACAAGGCGAAGGTGGAGGTGAACTGGGCGTTGGCCGATGCCAAATTGCCCAAGGATGCGGTCAAGGTGCTGCTTAACTTCGCGCATATCGCAATCGACGCACTGGTGCGCGGCGGAACGCTGGATATTGGCGCGGAACTGCGCGACGGGGCGAGCGAAATCGTGGTTCGCGCTACCGGTCCGAAAATCGCCTTCGACGATACAATTGGCAAAGCGCTGGAAGGATCACTGCCCGCCAGCGAGATTTCCAGCCGCACTGCGCCTGCCCACATGATTTATCTGTTGGCCGATGCGGCGGGCGGGGGCCTGCAATATCAGCGTACGGATGATGCGTTGGTGCTGGGCGCAGTGTTGCCGCAGCCCGAGGGCATGATTGGATAATGGCTCTACGGCGGGCTCAGAGCGATCGGATTGTTCGATGAAAGATGAGCTGGTCCACCGCGAGGTTTTGTCGCCCAATTTCGGCGAGCGCCTGCTGCCCATTTCGATGGTGGTGATCCATTACACCGAAATGACCGATCCCGACGCCGCGCTGCAACGCATGTGCGATCCTGAAGCTCAAGTCAGCGCGCATTACCTCATCAGCGAAGCGGGCGAAGTAACCCGGATGGTGCCGGAGGAAAGGCGCGCATGGCATGCGGGCGCAAGTTACTGGCGCGGGCACAAGGACGTGAATTCGGCCAGCATCGGGATTGAGCTCGACCATCCCGGCCACGCGCTCGGTTACCGACCCTTCGCCGAAGCGCAGATCGATGCGCTGGTGCCGCTGCTGGCGCGGATGATCAAGACGCATGACATTCCCCGCACCAATGTGATCGGCCATTCCGATGTCGCCCCAGCGCGAAAGACCGATCCGGGTGAACTGTTCCCGTGGGAGAGGCTGGCGGAATACGGCCTCGCGCTGCCGACGCCCGACATCAAGCTTGGCGATCCGTTCGACAATGACGGGGCGTTTTACCTCGCGCTCGAACGGTTCGGCTATGACATTACCGACGGGCATAAGGCGGTGGAAGCGTTCCAGCGCCGCTGGCGCCCCCAACGGATCGACGGCCAGATCGACGGGCAAGTGCGCGCGATCCTGTTCCAGCTTTTGCTCGACCGAGACCGTGGTAGCTCTCGGTAAGGCCAGTCAGAATCGCGCGCTGCGACTCATGTTTCCGTGGCCTTACATCTTCATATCGACACCTTCTGCGACCACAATAACGCCGCCCATGTTCAAGTGCGGACAGCTTGCCGCCATTGCCCCGGCTTCTTCGCAAGTGGCGGCTTCGACCACGCTAATGCCGTTCAAGGGCACGCCTTCGGTCATTCTTTCAATGCCGTCTTTGGAGACGACCACCGCCTGAGAAAACGGCATACCTGGATAGACCATGGCGGCGCCAAGCCCGTCGGACCACGCGGTCCATGCTTGCATGTGAGCCTGCCCCTCTTCGGGTGATGAAGGCGGGTTTGCCGAGCGATAAATGAATGCGAACTTTGCCATTTTGGGTTCCTTTGACGTTCAGTTCTCGGGCCGCCTGATGGCGCCCGAATAATGCCAGATTTGGTTTGGCAGTCTGCAAGCTGACAGCTATCTAAACATGTTAAAGAACATATTTAGATAGCTGATATGGTTGCCAAATCGGTTGCGGAGAACATCACATGCCCTATTCAAAAGCACACAAGCAGGCGGTCCGCGCGCGCATTGTCGAGGCTGCTCGCATATTGTTCAACCGGCACGGGTTTGATCATGTGACGATTGACCAGTTGATGGGCGAGGTAGGCCTGACGCGCGGCGGATTTTATGCACATTTCGCCAATAAGGAGGAGGTTTCGCGGAGGCGACTGCCAGCTTCCTGAACGGACGCGGGGCAATCTGGCGAGAGGAAGCCGGAGTCGATCCAACTGCAGGGCAGGTGGAAATGGCGCAACGGATGGTCGCCAGCTATCTCTCGCGCGAACATTTGAGCGATTGCGACGGCCAGTGCCCTTTGATCGCCTATGCGACCGACGTGGCCCGAGCAGGGCCGCAAGTGCGCGAAAGCTACCGCCACAACTGCTGGAAGGCATGGTCAGCCTGTTCGAGCATAGTTTGGCGGATGGCGGCGAGACAGGGCGCGAGGATGCCCTGTCGCTAACAGCGCTGTGCATTGGGGGAATGGTGGTCGCGCGGGCATTGCCGGGAAATGCGATTGCCGAGGATATCAGGCAGGCCGCGCTAAATCAGGCCAACGCACTGTAGCTGGATAGCGCCGCTGATATTGCGGCCTGACAGGAGTACTTCCCATTCTCTAGCTTGCCGACTAAGGAGCCTGAGCCAGGGGGCCGGGCAGCCGCGTTATCCGCAAGGGTACCGAGGAAAGTCCGGGCTCCACGAAACGATGGTGGCGGGTAACGCCCGCCGGGCCTGCTGAAACCTTTGTGGATTTGGTGGGCTTAGGGATAGTGCCACAGAGAGTATACCGCCTGCGGCTCTCGATCTTAGGATTGGGACCAACGGTAAGGGTGAAAGGGTGCGGTAAGAGCGCACCGCGCGGTTGGTAACAACAGCGGCATGGTAAACCCCACCTGGAGCAAGACCGAATAGGGGCGGCGCGCCGCGGATTCGTCCAAGGCAGGGGTGTTTTGCCCTTGATCGCCCGGGTTGGTCGCTTGAGCCGTGTGGCAACATACGGCCTAGATGAATGGCTGCCCCTGCGGCGCTGGTGCTTTTGCATACCGGCTGCAGGACAGAACCCGGCTTACAGGCCCCCTGGCACAATTAGACCGCTTCATGACAAGGCCAGCCCCTTATTCGGGCGCCGTAGAAGGCCCCACCGCCAGCTTTGAGAAACTCGCCCGTGTGTAATCTCCATTGGCTTTGTCGGTTGGCCAATCCCCGCTGCCCGAACAGGCGGCCGCCCAGAAACTGCCGTCGGCTTTCGTACTGCACTGGTTGTAGACCCCGGCCTTGAAATACAGCGTATCCCCGCCGTAGCTATAGCGGTTGTCTTTCTCGCCGACTTCGCCGTTCGCATCTCTTTGGCCGACCAGCGTTTTGACGAACTTGACCTCGCCGTGGCGGGCGTTGGAGAATGTCACATACATCACATTGCGGTGGACGTTGATGGTGTAGCTGAAGTCCTCGCCCAGCGCGATGCCGGTTTCGCCCGGATTGGCGGGATAGTCCCATAGATTGCCGAACACTGGATAGGCGATGTCCCGGCGGTCGGGATTATCCTTCGTCAGGTTGCGCTCATAGGTCCAGAAAACCGATCCCGTTTCATGGCCGGGCAGTTTCTTGTAGAAAATCTTTATCGGTTCATTGCCATAGCCAAAGCCGCTTTTCGTGCTCTTGTATTTATCCGCATGGATCTGGCCGACGACTACAGAATAGGCAGGCTTGCTGGCGGGATTACCGGCGTTTTTGGCGACATGGTCTACCTTCAGCGTAGCTTCCATTTTGCCGCCTACTGACCCGAATTTGTCCGAATCCTTGCGCGCTTCAACCGCGAAATTGTTGGCCGCATCATGTGTCTTGATCTTCGTATTGGTGCCGCGCAGCATCTGGCGCAATTCACTGCGGGTGTTGGACGAATTGGCGGTGGTGATGGCCTTGTTGGGCGCGGCGAACACCATTCGCCCACCATCATCGAGATAGAAATAATCCGGGTGGGAATACTTCGCGATCTCTTTCACATCCACTTCGTCCGGTTTGTCATCGCCGTCATCGTCCATGGGCAGAGTGATTTTCCACTGGCTCAAATCAAAATTACTGGCAGGCGGCTGGCCTGCTTGCGCCGATACTATTCCGCCAAACGGAAGGCCAATCAGAGATGCCGCCGCAGCAACTGCTTTGAAAGCAGTGGTATTCATGGATGTCTTCCAATCCCGGGTTTCTGTTATTGTTGTGCCGACATTAAGGAAGCGCAGATGAATTTCAAATGGCTGATCGCCCAAGCACCGATGGCTGGTAGTCTGACCTGTCCTACACCGCGCTGATTGCCTAAGAGCCCGATCCGAAAGTAGTTGAGCAATACCAGCATGTTGTGATTCAGTCCGTCTTTGCGAAGAGATGGAGTGAACAATGGCATGGACTGGTATTGCCCGGCGGGAACATAGCCGGGAAGGGTTGCGGTATCCAAGCGATTTAACGGATCGGGAATGGGTGCTGACGGCGCCGTTTATTCCACCCGCCAAAACCGGAGGCCGACGGCGCAGCACCGAT
>Ga0209702_10003554_pt1 | contig 24311 bp, 25 predicted proteins | sample FRY01_FD_187210 | JGI IMG/M metagenome (GOLD analysis project Ga0209702, IMG submission 187210) | Freshwater microbial communities from Lake Fryxell liftoff mats and glacier meltwater in Antarctica - FRY-01 (SPAdes) (version 2) | ecosystem: Environmental > Aquatic > Freshwater > Ice > Glacier... | reverse complement strand
TTCATCTACAAGGTACTCTGTACCACCATCAAATCTGTATTTAGGATTAGCTAAAAGTTTTAGTTGTGCTTCAGTAATTTGACCATTTAGCACAGCTCCAAGAGCAAAATTAAAACCAGAAATTTGGGATTCTGCTGAATCTTTTTCTTTCGAAAAAGTGGCTCTTTCTTGTAAAATTTTTGTTAAAACTGGGACTTGTTCTTTCGCTAGAAGTTTAGCTTCTAAATCTTTTCTAATTAAAACAGTACCACCAATTCTAACATATTTGTTATTTTCATCTACAAGGTACTCTGTACCACCATCAAATCTGTATTTAGGATTAGCTAAAAGTTTTAGTTGTGCTTCAGTAATTTGACCATTTAGCACAGCTCCAAGAGCAAAATTAAAACCAGAAATTTGGACTTTATCCTTTTCCAAACTTTGCAGAGGGACTTCTACCCCCTCTAATATTTGTTGAGTAGAAACCTCTCCACCATTTGGAGTTTTTGGTCTAAAAGCTGGTGTCCTTTCCATATAAAAGTATTTTAGCACGTTAACAACTGATAGCCAACCCTCCCCCCCCGCCAAAATTAAAAAAGCCCGCCCGCATTCATTCCCTAGACCCTGTCTGCCCTCGGAAAAAACCAAAGGTTTTGCGAATCTTTTCCCGCAAAATTTGCTTCGCAAAACCGAGCCCGAATTGTATTTGCACTCCGCCTCATTTGAAAAATATTGTGGCGGAGTGGATTGTTCTACCGCAATTCTGCTTCAGCACGCGGGGTACGCTTGTTGGATGCTCTCACGAATTTTTGCTAAAATGATTTGATTATGGAGCCGTTGATCGGGATTGAACCGATGACCTCATCCTTACCATGGATGCGCTCTACCAACTGAGCTACAACGGCCATGAGATCTTATGTAATGAATACTATCTTACCAGAATAGTACTAGAATGAAGTGTACTGTATTTACGATACTTTTTCAACCATAAAAGACTTGAAAAAAACAGAAAATAGAGTATACTGGTCACAATTGTCGGGGTAGCTCAGATGGTTAGAGCGCAGCACTCATAACGCTGAGGTCGTGGGTTCAATTCCCACCCTCGACACAAAACTTTTTAATAAAGTTTAGAAAGTGGAATTTAAATCCATTCTCTGATAGAATACACATATTGCAGTCGTAGCTCAACTGGTTAGAGCACTCGCCTGTCACGCGAGAGGTTGCGAGTTCAAATCTCGTCGACTGCGCAAATTAAAAAAACTGAAGTTTTTAAAATCAGGTAGCTACTTGATTTTTTTATAGTTACCACTTTACTTTTTTATTAAAGCGAACATGTGGTGTAATTATACCATCTTATCACATTGAGATATTATAATTAATCAATTAAATATATGGGAAAAATTAATTATTATCGGGCTTGTATTTTGTTTAGTTGTCTTTTTGTGTTTTGTTATTTTTCAGAAAACATACCCACCAATAGCCATTATTCCAGATGTTTCAAAGACAGTACCCAGTGTAGCCTTTATTAAAATTAGAATTCCTAAAATAAATGTCGATACCACGATAGAGTACGTGGGCATAACTGAGGCTGGCGCCATGGACGTGCCAAAAGGGCCTGACGAGGTAGGATGGTATTCTCTAGGCACAAGACCAGGAGATGTAGGGAGTGCAGTGATGGCGGGGCACCGAGGATGGAGAGAAGGCAAGAGTGCGGTCTTTGATGACTTAGATAAATTGCGAATTGGTGACACGGTGGAAATCGAGGATGATGCAGGTAAAATTATTTCATTTATTGTGACCAAAACTCGTACTTATGATAAGGATGCCACAGTGCCAGAAGTCTTTAATAATAGTGAGGGTAAACATTTGAATTTGATTAGTTGTGTAGGTGATTGGGATAAAAAAACCGGAAGTTCTACAAAACGCCTGGTGGTATTTACGGATATGATAAATCAGTAAAATAAATTTGATCCCCTACTGTATTATAAAACATAATAGCAGTTCCCACTTCGTCCACTAGCCCGCACTATATACAAAATCCCTATCAAATATTGCTTAGGGATTTTGTTTTTTCTCTTCCTTGTGCACGATATACAAAAAACCACACAATGTGTGTGGTTTTTTGTATATCGTGTTGCGGGTTCCGGAGTTGAACCGGCTTCTCAAGGTTATGAGCCTCGCATGGTACCGTTCCACTACCCCGCACAATCAATATAACATATTTAGATAAAAAAGCAAGAGTCTTTATATAATTCGATATGATAAAAAAATTGTCTCGTATATTTTGATAGTTTGATCTGCCATGACATGAGAAATTTCGTATGTCATACCCTGATGCGCAATTGCATTTCGCACTTTATGTGCATCCCAAGCTTGTTGTAGTAATGGAAAATCTCCCGGATCTACATTTTTAAATTTTTCTCCCAATGATGTACCAGAAAATCCCAAATCTGTAGTTAGTTCTTCTAGCATGGAATCAGCTTCAATAATTGCCAATTTCCAATCTTCGGATCGAGCAGATTGCATGTAAATTATTATCTGACGCCAACGCGGATTGTCCGAAGGTCGTCCTGCTTTTTCTTTTGCATGAGCATCAAAGATATATCTTCGTATTTTTTCTTCATGTTGTTCTTTTAATTCAGATAATTGGACATTAACATATATCAGTGCTATTAAACCTATAACACCCATGATTACACCCATAACCAACAGAATAATAAAAATCGTACCCACCTGAGAAGAAAAAGATAACGAAAAAATGCTTTCAAAAAAACGAAGTATTTGATTAAAAAGATATTCAATATTAAGAAAGTATGGTTGATATTCGTTCATAGTTCAAGGTTTTTTCTAAAGATTCAGCACAATCAAATAATGCTTTTTCTGAAAATCTGGGACCCATTAATTGTATACCCAGTGGCATAGAATGTTCATCATAACCTGACGGTAATGACAGTGCAGGTATACCAGCAATATTTGCAGGAACAGTAAACAAATCTGACAAATACATTTCTACAGGATTTGATGATTTTTCTCCAAAACGAAAAGCGCCTGATGGGGTTGTTGGTGTAATAATATAATCAACAGTTTCAAATACTTTTTTAAACTCATTTTTTATTGTATTTCTTACATTGATTGCTTTTTGATAATAGGCATCATGATATCCATGAGAAAGAACATATGTTCCTAACATCACACGTCTTTTTGTTTCTGGACCAAAACCAGCACCACGAGACAAGCTCATAGTATGATCAGGATTATCCCCTTCGATACGTAATCCATAACGAACGCCATCAAAACGAGCCAAATTTGTTGAAACTTCTGCCGGCATAACGATATAATATACAGGAAGAGAATATTCTATTAATGGAATATCCACCTCGACAATGGTGTGTCCTGCTTGTTTTGCTTTTTCTAGAACTTCCGTAAAATTGTTTTTTACAGATTCAGAAATACCTTCTCCAGAAATAAAAGTTTTTGGAACACCTAGAATATAACTATTTTTAGGTTCTAACCAAATACGGTCTTTTTCTGGCAGTGATGAATTATCACGTACATCAGGAAATTCTAATGTTTCCCACAATAGTTTTGCTTCAGAAACTGATTTTGCAAAGGGCCCAATCTGATCCAATGAGGAACCCATTGCAATAGCCCCATAACGTGACACCGTTCCATATGTAGGCATCAAACCGACCAAGCCACAAAAAGAAGCTGGCTGACGAATAGATCCACCCGTATCAGTACCCAATGCCAATAATACAGTATGAGAAGCCAAAGCTGCTGCAGATCCACCTGAGGAACCCCCAGGAACTCGTGTTACATCTAACGGGTTTTTTGTGGGACCATATGCAGAATTTTCTGTAGAAGAACCCATGGCAAATTCATCCATATTGGTTCTTCCCATAAAAACAACCCCTTGTTTTTTTAATGATGCAATAATAGTTGCATCATATGATGCCGTATGATTTTCTAACATTTTTGAAGATGCAGATGCAACGTGTCCAGAAATAAGAATATTATCTTTGACGGCGATAGGTATACCCGTCAATAATGTTGCTCGACCAGTATCGATTAATTCTTGGGCATAATCAACCATATTTGCAGTGTCAAATAATTCTAAATATGCATGCATTTCTGGATTGATTTTTTCTGCTTGTTGTCGATATAAAGAAATAGCACCAGCAACAGATATTTGCTTTTCGACAAACATCTTGTGCAGTTCGGTAATGGTTGTAGTATAAATTGAAAATGACATATCTATCGTGAAATAACTTTTTGCACTTGAATAAAATCATCTTGTGTATGTGGAGCCTGTTCTAATATGCGATTTCGAATAGAAATATCTTTTTCTACAACCACATCTTCGCGAACCTGATTTATTGCATCATACGTCATGACAGCATCTGAAACATCAGCTTTTTGAATCTGATCAATGTATCCTAAAATTGAAGTAATATCTGATTGCATACGAACCATCCCTTCGTCTGAAAGAGCCAGTCGTGACAATTTTGCCAAATGTTGCATATCATGTAATTCCATAAGAAAATTATATCATTTTATTACGTATTCTTCCAGAGCAGGAAAAGAATATATTATTTCACCATATTTTGAAATTCTGATTCTGATAATATGGGAACACTCAGATTTTTTGCTTCTTGCAATTTAGAACCTGGAGATTCCCCAGCCACAACATATGAAGTAACCGCAGATACTGAACCAGAAACTTTACCACCCAGATTTTGTATTATTTTTTTAGCTTCATCACGAGAAAAATTATTCATGGTTCCTGTTAATACAAATATTTTACCTGATAATGTATTTTTTGTAGCATTTTTTTCTTTATACATAATAGTAATATATTGCAACAATGAATCTAACTCTGCTTTTTTATCGGTATCTTGAAAATAATTAATAATACTGTCTGCAACAATATCTCCAATACCATCCAATGCAATTAATGTTTCATATGATGCAATACGCAATACATCTAATGATATATAATAAAGAGATAACAACATTGCAATTTCTTCTCCAACATGATGAATACCTAATGCATACAAAAATCGATCAAAAGGAACTTGCTTACTATTCTCAATCGATTTCAAAAGATTCTGCACAGATTTTTCTTTGAAACCTGGTAATTCGATTAATTGATCAGATGCTATTTTATAGATATCATCATAGATAACGACAACACCTGAACGCATTAACTGTTCTACTATTTTTTTTCCTAATCCATCTATATACATTCCTTTTTTAGATACAAAATGAATCATCTTTTGTAATTTTAATTCAAAAATATCTTTATCATCTACATACCATGCAACGGATTCTTTTCCGTTGATATTTTTTTTATGCACAGAAATACCTTTTTTGTGTAGATGCGATACCAAAGAAAAAGCCTTTTCTTTTCCTGTTCTGAATTCTGGAAGCACTCTAATAATTTTAGGAATAACATCTCCTGCTTTTTCTAAAATTACTGTATCACCGATTTTAATATCTAATCTTTCTATCTCTTCTTGATTATGTAATGTTGCTTTTGCTACCATAGAACCAGCAACCAATACAGGGCGGACATGCGCAACCGGTGTTGCCACTCCAGTTCTTCCAATTTGTACATCAATATCTAAAACTATTGTAGTTGTTTGTTCTGCGGGGAATTTGTATGCAACTGCAAACCGAGGAGCTTTTGCTGTATATCCTAAATAACTACATATTTTCTGTGAATTAATTTTGATTACAATACCATCAATATCATATTGCATTACATGTCTTTTTTGCATCCAGATTTGATACCAGGATTCAATATCCTCTAATGAGATTGCAATGTAATACTCATTATTTACAGAGAACCCCAATGATGCAAGGAATTGTAATTTGTCTTTGTGCTGTAAAAATGATTCTGTATTTTTTCTAATATATTCACAATCATAGATAAAGCTTTGAATATTACGTGATCGTGTTATAGAGACATCTAATTGTCGTAATGACCCCGCTGCAAGATTTCTTGGATTTGCATACAATGCTAATCCTTGGTCTTTACGTTGATTATTTATGAATACTAGATCATCTTTTTTCATCCAAGCCTCCCCAACCATAACACAAGAACTTTTTTCTATAATCCGATGAACTATTCCATGAATTGTTTTAATATTTTGAGTTATGTCTTCTCCGATTTCTCCATCACCTCGTGTTGCACCAGTAATCAATACCCCATTCTCGTAGGTAAGAACAATTTTTAACCCATCGATTTTTAATTCACATACATATTCCAGTGGTTCGTTTTGCAATTCAGGATATTTACACATCATACGTTCTATTTTTTCTTGCCATGCAACAAGTTCATTATGATTATAAATATTATCGTATGACCACTGTGGAATTTTATGGGGTGTTTTTTGGAAACTTTCCTGAATAGTACTACCTATTTTTTGCAATGGACTATCGGGTAAAGTATATATTGGATAGATTAATTCTAAATCACGCAGTTCTATAACCAATGCATCATATGCATGATCAGATATCTCAGGAGTATCCAAAGTGTGATACAGGCGATTGTGTCGTTGTATTTCTTGAGAGAGAATTTTTATCCTATCTTTTGGATTCATACTAACAGTATATCACACCCAGAAATACCAATGCTATGGTGCAATAATTTTAGTCATTCCACCACCATTAGCAGGTGCAGAAGAAGTCATGTTTTGATTTGATTGCACTGGGATAGGAGTTCCACTATATGTTTTTTGCAGTGTTGAACCATTTGAAGATGGTGCAACACTGGTGTTTATTTGTGCAGGTGCAGAATTATTAGGTACAAAGACTTGCAATACACGTTCCACTAACAATGGATCACTGATTGCGGGTACATATTGTCCATTGTCAAAATCACAAATATTATATCCACGTGAATGAATTCGGAGCATAGTTGTTCCATTTGGATCAGAGTAATTAGGATTTACCATAACCCGAGCACACGAACGACCATCTGGAATGGGGAAAGTAATAATAATATCTCCCTGTGGAGAAAGACTAGCCGGTAATACCGAAATATAATTATCTACACATTTAATAGTTGCTGGTGGACTCCCTCCTGAAAATTCAGTCATTGCCCATAATACACATTCTACCCCTGTATCTGCTGCATAAAATGCAGTGTGTGATTCTCTTGCAACAGAAGATAATATAGTTGATTTATATGAAGTACTATAAATTCCAAAACCAACCAATAAAATTGAAGACGCAATCAATACAGAAAATAATATAACGAAACCTTGTGATGTATTTTTTATCATAGATTAAGGGTTAAGGATAATAGTAGGTTGTAGAGAGGAGGGTGGTGCAGATAATGGAGCGAGTGGTGACGTTGGTGCCAAAGATGTATTTTGACCTGTTATCACCCATTCTCGTAATATTTTGATTAAGATAACATTACGTGTAAAAGTTCCCTGTTGCCAAGAAACAGTCGACGTCACTTCTAACGCATCGTCTATACCATCCCCATTCAAATCTTGCTCTTGTAATTTAATTCTTCGAAAAAAAGGTGTGGCATTAGGTCCACCATATAAAAATTTTGGTGGATTATTAGAATCCATACTAATATCACAATTGGCTCCCGAGCAAACTACACCTGATGTTGTCTGGTTATTAATATCAATATTAAAACCACAATCAGTAGCAGTGTCAATGCAAGATGCATTAATGTTACCCAACCAATTAGGGTTAGATTCCAAAAATGCCTGGTCACGAAGATTTTGTATAATTTCAATTCCCTCTTGGGACAAAAAATAAGCTGTAGTCTGTTTTTCTGATGCGTTTAATGCCAGCAAACCACGTCCCGCCATGGTAATCAAAAATACTACCGCTGATGAAAAGATAAACACTGCAACCAGAGCCTCGATAAGAGTAAAACCTTGTGTATTTTTTTGTATAGGTTTTTGTTTCATATTATAGATTTTTTACTGCACCATTTATTGGACTAGGTCCAACAGGTGTACTGATTTGTGTTGATAAACCACCAGAAGAATTTTGTGAAGTTATTAATGTTGATTGAGAATTATTACCTGGATTTAGTATCAATGATTGATTTTGATTCTGAGCTTGTTGTACTGCGTTTTGTGATTGCATTGGCATAGCATCCAAACTACGCTGACTGACCGTTGTCTGCATTTCTATAATCTCTTCTTGACTTCCAGCTAAAACCCGAAAGACAACACGAATAGTGGCTCGTGGTTGCAATCTGTCATTTAATGCATTTCCGACAATAACTACTTGAAATTTATCAACAAACACATCATTACCTGTAATTCTATCATCAGAACCACTATCAATACTGCGAATAATTGATTTATTATTAGAATCAAATTTATATGAAACACGTTTTCCACGTTCTGAATCATTAAATTGAATAAAATCTCCTTCATTAGATATTCCGCAACCAAAAGTCTCAGCAGGTGATGTTATAAAATAACCAGGTGCTCCATCATAATCTGTACCCAAATCTCCACAAGTATAATAGTCTCCTGTTCTAATTGATTTTGCGATACTTTCCATTACAAAATTTACACTATCTAATGCTGTTTTATTAGCGAGAGCTTTTTTATGTGCAGTATTTACAGATAACAAAGATCCAATTCCAATAGTTACAATAATAGAAAAAATCGCTACTGAAACCATTACCTCGATTAATGTAAAACCAGATTGTGTACTATTTCTTTTCATAATTAATCAACACTAATTAAACCCGTTGTCTGAATAGTAATAGTTTTTGGATTTTGATCTTCGTTATTTAATATTGTCACCACCATAGGCCCTGACTCATTGGTTGTTCCACAGAAAAAACTTGGATCTGGTAATGGTCTTTGAAAAGAAACAACTACATTATCAGAGCAATCTTGCGAAGATTGACCAAATATAATTTTTTTAATATATGAAGGTGATCGAAAGGTAATCCGATCAAGCAATAAATCCCCTGCATCTGTATCAAATATATTATCTCTATTTAAATCACGAAATAAAATCATTTGTGAAAAGAATCTATTATTTTCTGCATCATATTCAAACTGGACAGCGACAGGATAACGATCAGTTGCATTATTCATATCTGCAGTAGAACCCATTCCATAATTTTGTGCCTGACGAATTACTAATGCAATATCGTGAGTCAGATTTTGCATTGCAGTATGCCGATTAAATGAACCTGAATTAAACAAAGATATTGTAGCCACTATTGCAAAAATAGAAATAATCACAATAAATTCAACCAACGTAAAACCAGTAGACTGATTTTGTTTTTGATGTTGCATGTATTGTTTCATAATTTTTATTATACACTAGTATAATACACCTGACCACCATATCATAAGTGCATATAATGTAAATCCTGATACATACACAATAAAAAAACCAGCAATCAAAAATGGTCCGAAAGGAATATGATGATCTAATGCACCTATTTTTTTTCTTTTCACATATTTAATAACAAATCTATATCCCAGCAATAATAAAACAAAGAATGCTCCAATCCAAAATGAAAATACTAATGCAGAAAATCCAGCACGCAATCCCAATATCCATCCAATACCCAAAGATAATTTTGCATCACCTAATCCCATCCATGCTCCTTTTGACATCCACCATACTAACGCAAAAGGTAATGCAACCACAGGTCCAGAAATAATAGCTTGCCATGAAGGTAATTGAACCAATACATCAGAACCTATTAATATGGGAAAAAATAATGACAAAACTCCTAATCCACCAAAAAAATAGGTTATTTCATCGGGTAAAATAAAATGTCGTCTATCATAGGCACCAGCAACAACCAAGCAAGCAGTAATGACCCAGCCAAATAATACAGGTATTAATGAAATTAGATTTGTAATATCAAAAAAAACAAACCAAACTAAACCAAACAAAAATCCTGTGATTAATTCCATGGCAATATAGTGTATTGATAACGGAACACTACAATTTCTACATTTACCTTTTTGAAAAATAAAACTAAGAATTGGAATCAGCTCAAACCAGTTCAAACCTTTTTTACAAGTAAAACACATAGAACGTCCATGGACAAAAGAACGTCCTGTGTGCATACGCAATACAACAACATTCAAAAAACTACCAACAATAAAGCCTAACAGAACTGAGAGAATAATGAAAAGTAAAGACATATCGATAAAAAAGTAATTAATAAAGAACAAAAGAAAGAGCCTAAGGCGTACCCTTTTTAAAATCGAGACATTTATTTTCTGTACCAGAACTATTGCAATCTTCTGAATTACCCTCAAAACCATTACTGAGCTGATTCCAGGTTGTTGCACAATAACTATTTGATAAAGATGTTGAGTTAAAATCACTAGCAGTATTCAATGTAGAATGATTCGTTTCTAATGGAATTCCGATATGATACCCAGTACACCTCCCACCTGGGACCGCAGTAAAAGATCCATAATAGATAGCAAGTTGTGAAGAACCCTGGATTACAGATATTGCATCATTGGACAAAAACATTCCAAAGTCAACATTTGAAGATGTATTTCCGGTATTACAACCATTGTTAGCACCAACATTGTTTGAATTCAATTCAAGTGACAAGGGATATTCTTGGCATATATCACGATACTCTTCCAATGCCAACATTATTTCTTGTAATGTTGAAACTCGACGATCATCACGAGTCTTTTTTTGAGAAAGGTTTAGATTAGGTAAAATAATTGCTATTAAGATTAATAAAATACCAATAACAACAAGAAGCTCCATAACCGTAAAACCAGATTTATTTTTCATAAAAATATTATACCATTATCTTAAAACAAAAACACCCCATGGGGTGTTTTTGTTTTAACCAAAAATATTAACAACTTGTAAATGTAACTCCTGTTTCTCTAACTTCAGCAAGAGTACAAGTCCCCCCATTTCCAGTTGTTGGAGTATAGTCAACTTGGAATGTACCATCTGCATTACAACTAAGATCAACAAGAGTACCAACACCATGTGTTCCAACTGCAGGTACATCACCGGGAACAAGATCTGCTCCATCACAAGCAATAATCAAACTTGGCACTTTTGCAGTCATTTCTGCTTTGAATGCAGCAGTTTTTGCTTTTACTCGGGCTCCACCCAATGATGTCAATACAACAGCTGACAAAATACCAATAATAGCGATAACTACCAACAATTCAATTAATGTAAAACCTTTATTTGCTTTCATAAAAATATGATTAAAAACTATTAAATAATGCATTTGATACACATAGGTACCACTTGGTTTTTATTATACCATACCCAAATAAAAAACAATACTTTTTGTGGAAAAGTATTGTTTTTTTCGGTAGCTATTCGACCCTACATAAAACCACCTCTTAAAATCCAGAAGCAATATTATAAATTGGCAACAATACGGATGTAAGCAAGAATCCCACCCCAAGACCCAACATAATGATCATTACGGGTTCAATCAAACCAATCAATGTATCTACCGCAGTTTCCATTTCTCGTTTATAAAATCGTGCAACGGTTTTCAAAATAGTAGTTACCGAACCTGACTCTTCACCCACACGAATCATCTGTACTAAAATATTAGGAAATTCGGGATGCTTTTCAAATGCTGATGACATGGGATTACCCGCCTTTACCGATTCTACAGATTCTTTCATGATCGCTGCATATACATGATTATCTACTACTTCTCCAGTAATTTGCATCGCACGAACTACGGGAATACCTGCAGACAACATGGTATCCAAGTTATCTGCGATACGTGACAAATACAATTTACGAAACAAATCTCCCAAATACGGAATTTGCATTTTCAATTGATCAATACGATATTTTCCATTTTCACCACGACTGAATTTCCAGAAAAAGAATCCTCCAATTACCAAAGCAATCAACATAAACAAACCATAATCAACAAAAATCTGACTAATCCAAATAACTATTTTTGTATAAAATGGTAATTCTCCCCCTGTTTCAATCAAAATTTCTGACAATTTTGGAATAACCATAACCAACATCAACACCATAACAATAATAAATGTCATAATCACGAATGCGGGATAAATTAATGCATTTTGTGTTTTTGATTTAATTTCGAATTCTCGCTCCAAATAATCTGCTAAATATTCAAATGTTTCTACGAATTTACCAGATTCTTCCCCAGCACGAACCATGTTTACATAAAAATTTGAAAAAGCGATAGGATGTTTTGTCATGGCATCAGAAATAGCCATACCACCCTGAATATCCTGAGACACAGCAGACAAAGACCGACGTAATGTTGGATTTGATGAACTTTCTGCCAACAAAGAAAATGCCCGTGATGCGGATACTTGGGCTTCAAACAGTGTTGCAACCTGTCGTGACATCATTACAATATCTTTTGATGGAATTGAATCGAAAATAACAATATCACCAAAACGCTTTTGACCACCTTCAACAACAGATACCACAACATACCCACGACGTTGTAATGCAGTAATTGCCAAATCTTGACTGATAGCATCGATAGTTCCCTGCTCTTGTTTCCCTTCTTGGGTTAGTACTTTGTAATTAAAAATCATAGAATATAAATTATAATAGTCTTTCTAATGCTTTTGGATTGGTTGAATATCGGTATGCATTTTCCAAGGTAATTTTTTGATTCCGAACTAATTCCAACAATGAACGATTCATGTCAATCATACCCACTTCTAATCCTGTTTCAATAACGGTATCCAATTCATGTGTGCGACCTTCACGAATAAGATTGGCAACAGCACTGTTGTTGATCAATAATTCATATGCAGGAACAACACCACCTGCTACACCAGGAATCAAACGCTGAGAAAATATACCTAATAATGTAGAAGACAGCTGAGCACGGATTTGATCTTGCTGGTTGGGTGGAAATGAATCGATAATACGATCGATACTTTGTGATGCAGTATTTGTGTGTAATGTTGATAATACCAGATGACCAGTTTCAGCAGCGGTAACAGCGGTTACCATGGTTTCTGGACTTCGCATTTCACCAATCATGATAACGTTTACATCTTGACGAAATACTGATTTCAACGCTGATTCAAAATCTTTACTATCGATACCAATTTCTCGTTGATTGATTACTGAATGTTCTTCTTCAAACGCATATTCCATAGGATCTTCAATGGTGACAATATGCTCACGACGTTCTTTGTTAATCATATTAACCAAAGCAGCTAATGTGGTTGATTTTCCAGAACCAACGGGTCCCACTACCAAAAAGAATCCTTGTCGTTTACGTGCAAATTGTACCAACTGTTCTGGAAGATTTAATTCTTTTAAAGATTTTACTTTTTGAATGGCGCGCAATGCTATACTGGCTGAATTTTTTTGAAGAAATGCATTACCTCGCAATCGTAAGCGACCTTCAAAGTCATAAGAAAAATCTATTTCGTCACCTTTTTGGAATAGTTCTAATTTTACTGGCGTTACAAGAATTTTTAATAAAGCCGCAGTATCTTCTTTGGTATACACACGATGGCTGGTCAAGGGAATCAAATCTCCTGATACACGTAAAAATGGTGTGCGCCCAGTTGAAATATGTAAGTCAGAAGCATTTTCTCGAATTAAAGATTCAATAAGATTTTTTAATTCGGCAGGGTAATCATATGTTGTCATAGCATTATTGTATTATCTATAAATATAGTTCCAGTATAGCACATGCAGCTTTTCATCAAAAGAAACACTAAAGATTTCCAACTTCTCCAAATGGTACAATCCCTTGAATACTTTTTAGAATTGCATCTTCTTTCATTGTTCTCATACCACGTGCACGAACGGCTTTGTGTAATTCAGTATCTGAAGAACCATCAAGAATAATTTGTTCTAGATCACGATCCATGCGAAACATTTCATATACCGCGGTTCGTCCCAGCATTCCCGAAGGAGACTCTTCAATCGATTTTGGCTCAAACACAGATTTTGCAGAAAGAAATTCTTGTTGTATTTCTATGGGTAAATCTGAAATCTCTCGCTCTATTAATTTTTGAATACTACCGTCCATTGGCATTTCTTGTCTTGCTTTTGGATGAATGGTTCGCACTAACCGTTGCCCCATAACCAACAATAATGTAGGTGCAATTAAATAAGGATCTACACCCATATCAATAAGACGTGGGATCACCCCAATAGCATTGTTCGTGTGCAATGTTGAAAATACAAGATGTCCAGTTAATGCAGCCTGTACAGCTAATTGTGCTGTTTCTTTATCACGGATTTCTCCCACCATAATAATGTCAGGATCCTGACGCAAAATACTACGTAATCCATTTGCAAAAGTATATCCAATTTCTGGCATAACCTGAGATTGATTCATACTGCTGATATTATATTCAATAGGATCTTCCAAAGAAACAACATTATGTTTTTCTTTATCTAATTCATTAATCATTGAATACAATGTACTGGTTTTACCTGATCCTGTTGGACCAGTAATAAGAATAATACCATAAGGTCGATTAATTGCTTCTCGTACCATTTTTACATGATCTGAACGCATTCCTGTTTCTTCTAATGATTTAATTCCTTTACCTGGGTCCAAGATACGAATAGCAACTTTTTCTCCGTTATATGTTGGGAATGTTGAAACACGAAAATCAATTTGACGCCCGTCTATTTTTGCAAAAAAACGACCGTCTTGAGGTTTCCTTTGTTCATCTAATTTCAAACTAGATAAAATTTTAATACGTGCAATCATTGCACGGTGCACTGTTTTTGGTAACAATAATGACGTATGTAAAGCTCCATCAACACGAAAGCGAACTTTTACTTTTTCTCCTGTGTTTTCAATATGAATATCGGAAGCGCGTCCTTCGATGGCGTGACGTAGAATAACAGCAACCATCTTTGTAACAGGTGCATCTTCAACAATAGTTTGACCACCTTTTGTATTTTTCTTTACCAAAGATTCTTCCCCGACCTCTTTGTCAACATTTAAGATTTCACCCTCTAACTGAGAAACAGATTGATCTACCTGACCAGTAATCCCCCTATAGGTTTCTAACAAAGCTTTAAAATCTGTTGGTCCAATAAGATATATTTCAAAAGGAATACTTTTTTGCCCGAAAATAAATTGTAACGCATTTCGTGCCTCCATGTTTTCAGGATCACGAATACCAATGTATACAACATCATCTTGTAATCCAATTGGAACAAAACCGTAATGTCGAACGGATTCTTCGGGTACATATTTTAGCAAATCAAAAGAAACACCTTGTTGATCAACTTTTTTATAAGGTATATTATAATATGTTGATTTTGCAGACATTAACAATTCTTCATCAGCCCCTAATTGTATCAGGGTAATATCAAGATCTCCTTGATTTTCTTCTATCTTTTCAGCAACATTATCTAGCTGATTTCGTGAAATAATATTTTTTTGTACTACTGTTTCTAAAAAACTCATAGATTAAAATAAGGGAAAACTATCGTCTAGTATTACCCCACCCTGTGGTGTAGGCGTATCATCTGTTCCGGCAACATCGATAGTTGCATTATCTGCAATAATTGGTTGTTCAATAATTCTCACAGTTGTTCCCGTATATGGAGCAAAAGGATTCACACGACCTTGACTGGATACAGGTGGTAACAAGATACCAATATCTTTGAGACCAGTAAAAGAAGTATCATCAAACAAAGAAGTATCTAATGATATTTTAGAAACACTTTGTAACAAAACCAGAAGTTCATCTCGGGCAAAAGAAGCATCTGATTGTTGGGTAACCAACGGGGTTGCCAATCTTCCAGTAACTTCCGAAACAAGACCTTCGGGCTCTTTATCTTTTTTACCAAAAAACATATATCCTGCAATACCCAGAACAACAAGCACTGCAATGATAATAAAAATTGTTTGTGAATTATTTTTCATATAAAATTATCTTAACCAATAGGTTCTTAGGGTAATAATATATGTATATACAGTTTCATCTTCTGGCGCTGTGAAAGTTACAGATTCAACATCAATCAAACGAAGACTCTTTTCCATATCTTCCAAAAAAGAACGAAATCGGTCATAACGACCTTCTAGGGTTAGTTCAAGTCGAGTGGTACCATACCGAGAATCTGTGACCACAGTGGATTGCTGTGTGACTGTTGTATCTTCGACTTCTCGTACACGAACATTTTGAATAGGTAATCCATATGTTCTTGCCAATGCATCTAATTCTAAAATCAATTTAACGTTATCAATTGAATCAGGTAAAAGGGATTTTAATTTAGCAAGCGAATTTTGAGATACTGCATTATACTGACGTGTTAGTTCATCACGTCGAACACGCAAATCTGCACCGCTGGAAACAGCTGAAACCAATTCTGCTTGTTCATTACGAAGTTCTTTTATTCCATTAAAACGCGGAATAACAATAACAACAAATACCGCTACAGAAATAAGTATAGTAATGAGTGAAAAAATAAATCGTCCCATATTAGAAAGCTGATTGAGCGTTATATAATAATACATTAGGTGAAAAAGCCAGAGCTAATTTAAAACCAACATTTCCCATTTTATCTGTTTGAAAATCTGAAAAAATATGATCTCGCACTAATGCGGTACGACCAAGAATATTTGACTGTTGAGCAATAGAAGTAAATGAACGAGCTAATCCTTCGGCGGTTACAAAAACCTGTCCATCAGAGACAGAATAAGAGAAACGAGAATAACGCACATCAGGTAATATTGTTTTTTCAAGAATATCAAATACTGGAGTCAGTACGACATGTTGATTTAATAGCAAACGAGACATAGATAATCTCATATCTAATCTTCTTATTTCATTGAGGAATTCTGGTTCGAAAACTTTTCGAGCCTCTTCTAATTGATTTTGTAATACAAAAATATTTCCCTTTAATGACTTTTCGAAGAAGATAACCCCAGCAACAGAAATGGCTACGGTAATAAATATTATAAATGAAATAATACCCATAAGACTCACCGGGCGAGAAATTGGAGCAGAAGAAATAGCTGAACCACCAAAACCACTTGTGTTTCCCATACCATTACCAGATGGTGTACCAGGTACTCCATTATCAGAAGATATGGATCGCTTTGGTATAAAAGTTGTCTGAAATTCTTTGTCCATAAAATAAGAGTTTTATAATTATCATTAACTTGCTTTTATTATATCACAGTAAAACAAAATCAACAGCATAATAAAGAAAGAAAGTGGAAAAGTATTTTATTCTGATAATCCACGAAGAGCCAGCCCTACAGAAACGGCAAATGAAGGACCTACCATTTCTAATGTATCACGCAAAAATTGTGGAGCCTGTGTTTTTTGAAATGGTGTCGCAATGAGAATTTTTGCACGAAAAGCATCTTGTGCAATTTCTGAAAAACCTTTTAATAACGCACCACCTCCGGTTAAAACAACTTTTTGAATTGGACGTCCATATTTTTTTTCATATGACAAGATTACACCTTGGGCTTCGGATATAATATATTGTATGGTCATTTTCGCAATTGCAGATATTTCTTCGTCATCGCCTGACCCCAGTAATCCAACAGAACGTTTTCGATTTTCTGCTTGAGTAAATGGAATACTGCGTGATGTAGCAATTGCCTGAGTAATATAATGCGAACCTCGCTGAATAGTATGAAAAGAACGCATAATTCCTGATTCTACAATGGCAACACGCGTTGATGAGGCCCCCATGTCAAGAACCAAAGTTGCATTTAAATCATAACGAACTGATGATCGTATGGTACTAAACATTTCAATTTCAAAACCAGTAGACTGTAATGATGCCGAACGAACAATATCTTGATATGTTTTTACTGTATCACGATGTACAGCAGCAACAAGAACTTCTCTTTTTGGTATGTTATCTGTTGCATCATGACCCAAAGCAGCATCAATCTCTGATGGAATAATCCACCAATCTAGCATAACTTCATTTACCGGAACGGGAATATATTTTCTTATTTCATTTGGCAATAAAGCAGCAATTTCACGTTCACTAACAGAGGGAATATCAAGAACAAATACCAAACTAGATGATGATCGTGTTGAAAAAAATATCTTCTTTGCAGTAACCTTTGCTTCTTGAAAAAGAGCTTTGATAGCCTGGGTAATAATATCTTCATTTAATTGGATAACCTGTCCAGCTTCTTTGCCTGCAAACGGACCTAATGCCAATTCACCGTATGTTTGCAAAACAACAACACCTTCTTTTTTTCTAATTTCAATAACTTTGATGGATGAAGATCCAATATCCACACCACAAATAGCATCACCACCACTGGATCCTAAAAATGATTTTGCTTGTCCCAAAAGAGTATCAAATATATTTGGCATATGTATATATTACGTATATGATAAGTATATCATGAATAGAAGTCAAAGAGAATATATGTTTGGATTATTCTTGGATATTTTTTTTCCACGTCATTGTATGATGTGTAAAAAATCAGGTGTTTTACTATGTCCATCATGTGTACAAAAATTACCCCATGCAGAAAAAAACCAAATTTCCTATTGCTCTTCTTTGTATAATTATAAATCCCCTACCGTAAAAAAAATTATCCTCTATCTCAAGAAGAACAAATCAAAAGAGCTGGCAATGATTTTAGGAAAATTATTATCTGATATATCTACAGATATTTCTTCAGAATATGCAACATTACATCAAACTCATATAACGATTTTAGTACCCATCCCCATATCAAGAGTAAGATTATTAGAGCGCGGTTTTAATCAATCAAAATTAATTGCGCAATCATTATTGCAAAACGTCTCTCAACATGATTATGTGGTACAAGAATTATTACAGAGAGCGTCTCATAGAAAAAAACAATCAACCGTTACTTCCAGGCAAGACCGCATGAAAAATATGAAGAATGTTTTTATCGCAAAAAAGATTCTTTCAAAAGATTCTCTATATATTATTATTGATGATGTAACCAGTACTGGTGCAACATTACAAGAAGCAAAACGTGCCCTGCAAAAAGCGGGAGCACGTCACATTGTCGGAATCACTGTAGCTCATTAATAGCTATAGGGAAATTTTAAAAAACAATCGTTTTCCAATTTTAATTATACAAGGTTGTACAGGTGTATAAGAAACATCAACTATTTTTTCTCCCTCATGGATAGAAACAGCGCCGCCATCTATTAATCGCTTCCATTCTGATTTCGAGGGTATATGTTTTTGATCAACAAGAATTTCTCCCAGAGATTTATTTGAAACAAGATAAATGTCTGGCATTTCATCTGGTACTCCACCCTTTCGGAAAGTTTCAATAAAAGATTGCTCTGCTTTTTCCCCACCGTCTTTGCCGTGAAAAATTTCTACAATATGTTTTGCAATATACATTTTTGCATCACGCGGACCCATATTCATTATGATATCTTTTTGATCCAAAGATATCCGTGTACAGCTGGTAAAAAATATTTCTGTCATTTCGTCTGGTTGTGCCATTAAGGCTCCGTACATATCGTTTGCAGATAAATCCAATAACACACCAGAACCACGAGATTTTGACATTAATTCTCCTGTCACAGGATTTGCAACCAAACGTAATGCGATAATGTGTTTTTCTTTATTATTAATCTTCTTTTGCAATGTTCTTCCGGCTAATGCGTTAAATAATTGGTCAGTTGCACATAATTCAATATCTACATCCATCACAACAGAATCATACCCTTGCATTAATGGATACATAAATTCATGAAGATATACGGGAGAACCTGATTGAATGCGTTTTTGAAACATATCACGTTCAATCATTTGTTGTACGGTAAAATGAGACGCAAGATTAATAACATCTTCAAAAGATAATTTTTCAAGCCATGTGCTGTTATATTGAATCACAGGAGGATTTTCAGAATCATCAAAATTTAACAACGGGCGAACCTGATTAATCCAACCTTTTGCATATTCTAATACCTGGTCTTTTGTTAATTGTTGTCGAGCAGATGATTTGTCTGGGTCACCAATGCGTGCAGTAAAATCACCAAACAAGATAATTACCTCGTGACCTAATTTTCTCAGATCTTCTAGAAACATCAAATTCTGAGCATGACCAAGATGTAGTGCAATTCCAGTAGGGTCAAACCCGATATAAATACGTAGTTGTTTACCAGAGGATAGCTCTGAAATTAAAAAATCACGTGAGGGTAATATTGTATTCAATACCCCACGGTCTAAAACAGCTTCTATGGTAATCTTATCAGTTATCATATGCATATAGGCAGTATACTAGAAATTATAAAAATGAGAAGTGTCCATATCTCAAACAAAAATAAAAGTCCGGAACACTTTCGTGTATCCGGATATAAACTCTTTTTGGTAACAATTTACAGCCCGATTGTTTTCATGTAGATTATACGCTTTAACCCGTGCATTACTGCAATCTAAGGATTTAGCCACTCTTGAAAAGAGACATATCAAATGTGCAAAGATATTTCCTTTCTAGACTATTTTTTATCGGATGAACCAAGCTGGCATAAAAAACTTGTCCAATCGAATTAATCCAGATACCCATCTCTTTTTCCAGCTCTTGAGGAACCGGTAATTTCAAAATTTCACCCTCTGATTGTTTTTCTTTCATTTTCTCAACAGGGAACGAATTTGCACCTGTTCCGTAATAATATTTTTCATCCTTAAACGTATAAAAAAATAACTTACGATACCCATATTTGGGCAATTCATCTTTTATCAGATATACAATAGAGAAACCCGTTTGCTGTAGCATGTCATTAATTTTAGGTGAGCAATTTATATATATTTATACAGAATAAATAGATTAATGTCAAATTCTTTTTCAATAATTATTTTCTTGTATATTAATACCTTTTAATTTAGAAAATTCTTTGATGACATATTATATTTTTTCTAAACCATCTTTGAAATAAAAAGGGGCTATTAAATTTCAAAATATGGACAAATTTTTATAAATATTGTACAATATAAAAGAACTAATACATCGTCATTCAATGAAACAAGAAGAACTTAATCGAATGCGTAATTGTGCGCAATTAATATTGACCACAATTCGCGTTGCAGAAAAATCAGGTATATCGAATTCTGAACATTTTTCTGCCCAGAATGCTATTGATGCCTTTTTTGTTCTTTGGAAAAATAACAATCAAGTTTTTTCTGATGAACTCAAAACAGAGGTTCATCTTGCATTAACACATGTATTTAAAAAGAGAAAAAAAAGGAAAGATATCTATACTTATGACAAGATTGAAGAACTCCTTAACCTGATTCTCAAAGAAACAGAAAGCCCGCGAAAATATCGCGGGCTCATTTTTATATATGATTATTTATTCTTCATCATGTAAGAATTCCCCGGATTGATGCCCCCATAATCTGGCGTACAGACTATCTTTGTCTGCTAATAAATCCACATGGGTTCCATCTTGAACAATTTTTCCACCATCTAATACAATAATTCGGTCTAAATGCTTTATAGTTGATAATCTATGCGCAATTACTAATGCCGTTTTATCTTTCATCAATTCTACCAAACCCTCTTGAATATATTTTTCTGATTCAGAATCCAAAGCACTTGTTGCTTCGTCTAAAACTAATATGGGGGCATTTTTCAATAATGCTCGTGCAATAACCACACGCTGTCGTTGACCACCAGATAATTTAATTCCTCGTTCCCCTACCAATGTATCATAACCGTGATATAATGTAGAAATAAATTCATGAGCATGTGCCAATTTTGCAGCATGAATCACTTCATCCATAGTTGCATCCTCTTTACCATATGCAATATTTTCAAATAATGAACGATGGAACAACAATGGTTCTTGAGAAACGTATCCAATGTTACTACGCAATGATGATTGGGAAACCAATGCGATATTTTGATTATTAATAGAGATATTACCAGATTGTAATTCTAAAAATCGAAGGATTAATTTTGTAATAGTTGTTTTACCCCCACCCGATGGACCAACGAGACCCACTTTTTGATTAGGTTTTATATCGAGATTAAAATTTTCTAAAAAGCTCGCTGATTGATTGTCATCATATGAGAATTTCACATTATGAAAACGAATGGAAGCATTTTCTACCCGTAATTCTCTTGCATCTTGAATATCTTGGACCGAAGGTTCTAAAAGAAACAATTGCGTAAATTCAGCAGCCTCACCCATTGCGGATTCAATATTTCGATAAATTCTATTGATATCCCAAAAAATACGATTCACCTGTGCATAGTAGGTAAACACTACAATAATAGTTCCAGCCTGAAGACCTAATTTTTGAGTAAAAAATATCGCTAGAAAAAGACCTACCGCATTCGTAAGAACCTGCAATGGTGCAATAATCACATCTACACGTTGATTATGATAATCAGAAGCTTTTTTTATTTTCTCCATCAAATCATCAACCAATAATCCATAAGTTTTTGCCTCTGATTTTTCTTTTGCAAATGATTTTATGGTTAACATATTAATCACAATATCAGATAAATTACCCGATAATAAACTAGACGCATTGTGACGTAACATAACCAATTTTGATCTTTTTTTGATAATTGGTATAGAGATAAGAACGGTAACACCTATACCCAGAAAAAGAGACAGTGGAATAATTGGAGAATATTTCCATAAAATTATAAAGGCAAAAATTAAAGGAAAAATATTACCCACCACCCAAAATACCAACGTTTCTGTTAGTGATTCAAAGCTACGTGAATATGCTAATGTTTTTTTTGTTAATGATCCCGTAAAATTATGTGCATAAAAATTATAATCTTGATGTGCTAATAAATCATAAGCTTTTCGTGATAATGCATTCATACCCAATGTATTTAATCGAGTTACAGCATGAATACCAATACGCCAAAATACTTCTCCTAATAACCAAGCACCAGCAAATAATCCAATATACGAAAATATAGAATGCATATCCAAAAACCCATTAGCAACAAATACATCAACTAATTTTGCAACAACCAATGGTGGCACAAAGAATACCAAAATAGAACCCATTGCGGGCATCAAAAAAGCAAAAAATGAATGTCTGGGATTTTTCACGTACTCATCCCAAAAATCAGCCAGAACCTGACGAGTTGCTTTATTCATTTGTTTTTGTGTGTTTAATTCTGATTCCATACATAAAATATAGTTTTTAATTATATCACACAAAGAAAAACCGGTCATATATATGACCAGTTTTTCTTTTATCATAATATATGTATTATTTTTTCTTTGGAGATACTTTTTTTGTTGCAGTTTTTTTAGCTACTACCTTTTTAACAACTGCAGCTTTTTTAGCTACGGATTTTTTTACAACTTCTTTCTTAGAAGCGACAGCAGAAGAAACAACCTCTTTAATACTTGGACGTTCTACATTTTTTACATCCATAGGTTTTTGTTCTTTCTTCTTTTGAACCAAAATTGCCTCTTTATCAGAAAAAGAAACTTCGTTTTTAACGCCAGTCAATTTTTCCATAGCAAATACCAAACGATCAATTTTTGCATTCATATCCACCATTTGTCGTTTTATTTCATCATCCATTGATGGTCGTGGTTTTTCAGAACGAGATGGTTTATCACCCCCAAAATCTTTTTTAAATCCACCAAAATCTGAATCTCGTCGTGGACCTCGGTCATCTTCGTCTCGTTTTCCTTTGAAACAATCATCACAAAATACTGGTTTTCCATGTGTTGGTTTAAAAGGAACCTCACAGCTCTTACTGCATTCATCACAATTTACACGGTGCATAGAAACACTACGGTCATCACGACCGCTAAAACTTGGGCGTCCACCTCGATCACCACCAAAGCTTGGGCGTCCACCCCGATCACCACCAAAGCTTGGGCGTCCACCTCGATCTCCTCCAAAGCTTGGGCGTCCACCTCGATCTCCTCCTCTATCACCTCCTCGTCCACCTTGAAAATTTCCCATATATTATTTCTCTATATTTATTATTATTATTTTTACCTACCTGCGGGCAGATAACTTCTTATATTGATAGGTCGCATTATACACTAACTATGGAAAAAAAGCAAGTAATTTTGTTTTATACTCATATACAAGAGAAAATACTATTACCTATCCACCGATGAAATCCTTGTATAAGGGGTTGGCAAGATACTTTCTGAAAGATTTTCTTTTTGTAATGAGCTACTTGAATTCCGTATATGGAAATAGAAAACTATTTTTGTAAAGAAGTCAGCAATCAAGTATCCGATTAAAATAATAGATAGAGATGGAATGATACTAAAGGTCTCGGGTGAAAGAATAAAAATAATGGGGAATGCCATCCATCCATAGTAGAGATAGTTAAGTACGTAACTATTTTTCAAAGTTGCCTTTGATTGAAAGATAGATATAAGTGATATAAATGGAATCAT
>Ga0209702_10003553_pt1 | contig 24331 bp, 22 predicted proteins | sample FRY01_FD_187210 | JGI IMG/M metagenome (GOLD analysis project Ga0209702, IMG submission 187210) | Freshwater microbial communities from Lake Fryxell liftoff mats and glacier meltwater in Antarctica - FRY-01 (SPAdes) (version 2) | ecosystem: Environmental > Aquatic > Freshwater > Ice > Glacier... | reverse complement strand
ATCTCATCTGCCCGTGAAAGCAACGCCGTCGCGCCGCCAATGACTACACCGCTAGCAGCGAGGGCAATACCAAGCGTGGCCACTAAGCGTGTGCGTAACTTCATGCACTCTTCTTTGGATCCATTATCTTGAATCCGATCCCTCGAACCGTAATTAAATACTGTTCGTCTTCATTGGCAAGTTTCTTGCGCAGATACGACACGAAAGTCTCCACCACCGTCGTGCTCGAATCGAAGTCGATACCCCAAACCGCCTCGAGTATCTGCTGCTTACTCAGGACACGGTTCTTGTTCTCCATTAGATAACGCAGAAGACGGAATTCGGTCGGCGAGAGTTCAATCGGTTCATCGGCGAGTGTCACCTGATATGTATCGAGGTTCATCACGACCTTTCCACATCGCATTACCGCCTCGGTGTCTGGGCCAGCCGTTCGTTTTAAAACAGCAGATACGCGCAGGAGAAGTTCCTCTAGTCCGAACGGCTTTTTGACATAGTCGTCGGCACCTAAGCGAAAACCTGTGACGGTGTCTTCACGCGAGTGTCGGGCAGTCAACAAAATGATCGGGGTAATTATCCCCGCCTTTCGCATCCGCTCGAGAACCTCGAAGCCGGTCATTCGCGGCATGTTCACATCGAGAATCACAAGATCGGGCTGTTGCTCACGCATCAGTGTCAGCGCGGTTGCGCCATCGCCCGCGCGCAGGGTGCGGTAATTGGCGAGGTGCAACGCGTCAACAATAATGTCGCACACCGCTTCCTCATCATCAACCACTAGTACTAGCTGTGATTCCATGAATTCCTCCGCTTTCAAAAACCGGCTAACTCAACCTAACTTACTGAACCCACAACATGTGTATTCCAAGGCCGCTCCAATAAAACCCACAGGATTCCCACAAGTTTGATCCGTATGGTTCATCTCACCAGTTAGCCAGACCTGCAAGGATGCGCCTCCAATGACATCATTCAATGACAAGAAGATTGCCTACTTCGACAACCGAATTAAAATCGATCGAGCATTTCAAGTTGCGGTAGAAAAAGCTCAAGTTTTACATGACTCGAAGTGTCAATCGGTCACTACCAACAAGGAGATTGACCAAGCCCACGACACTTTCAAGGTGGCGTTTCAACACGCCACCCAGACCCGCAACGATGCCCTACTCGATCTAGGTGCGGTGCCTTCCGAGTCGAACTACCGCGCCGCTTGTTAGGAGACCAAAATGATGAAGCAATTTATAGTCGCCTTTGTTGCATCAACGGTGCTTGTCAACGGCGCCTCCGTCGCATTTGCGGCCAAGGGCCTCGACTCAGATAACTCAAGTTCGTCAACGACTGTCGCAGCCAGACCGAATAATGACAATAAAGCCGACAGAGAAAAAAGAATGGCAGACAATAAAGTCGCCCAAGAAAAAAGAATGGCAGACAATAAAGTCGCCCAAGAAAAAAGAATGGCAGACAAGAAGGCCACACGTGCCGCCAAGGTTCTAAAGACCGTAACCGCTAAGAAGAGAATTATGGCAACATTTAAAACTGCCATGGCCAAGGCCACTAAGGCGAAATACACTGCGCTCAAGTCGGCGAAAACCAATACCGCCCGTAAAGCCGCTACCAGAGCTTTCAACATTGCCGTCGCCAACGCAACCAGAGCTAAAACTACGGTAAAAGCTCTGACCTCTAGTCAGACAACAACAACAACAACAACAACAACAACAACAGTCAAGCCATAAGAAGCTTTCAAAGTACAAATAAAGAGAAGAAAAAAACTTCTTAACATTCAGTGGATTTACTAAAGAAATCCACAAGAAACTCACACATATATTCTTTATCGTGACATTTGTAAGCCACGGACTACACATAGGAGAAACAACCATGAAGAAGAAATTAATTGTCGCAGTAACGACAGTGTTAGTACTTGTAAACGGGGCCTCGGCCGCATTTGCAAGTTCCGATTCCGGATCCGGATCGACGACTACATCAACCACCATCGCGGACGGATCAGGAAACACCCAGTTGACAGATGCTCAAAAGGCAGCACACAAGGCCGCAATTGCCGCCTACAAGGTTCAGCGAGTTGCGATTATGGAGACGTTCCGCGTCGCGGTAAAAAGCGCCAAAGATACATATAAGAGCGCTAAAGAATTAGCCACCACTGAGGTTGCCAAGAAGGCCGCAAAGTTGGTCTACAAGACCGCCGTCAGAAATGCCACACAGATTAAGACCGATGCCCTTAAGGCTCTCGGCTTACCGCCGGTAAAACCTGAGCTCAGCCAAGCACAGAAGGACGCCAAGAAGGCTGAAATTGCCGCATCGAAGGCCGAGCGAGTTGCGATTCTTACAACCTTCCGTGCCGCCATGAAAAGTGCCAGGGACGCGTATAAGAGCGCGAAAGGAGTAGCCACCACTGATGTTGCCAAGAAGGCCGCAAAGTCGACCTTTAAGACCTCTGTCAGAAATGCCACGCAAATTAAGTCCGACGCCCTTAAGGCTCTCGGCCTTAAGCCCTAAAACTCCGGCGAATCAGCAGGCAACAAGTCAGCTAGATAAACCGCAACAAACTACCCCTCCGATGCGCTCGTCGCCCGTTTCACACGGGTGACGGGCGCATCGTCATTTTTCCACTACAAATGAAGGTCAGCCATCTTCCCCAAGCAGGCGACCATTTATATATTAAGGTGCATTATGAGTCTGACCACGGATCGCCCTCAGAAACGTACCGCATGGACTACCACTCCGATTACAGGTGTTTTTGGTATTGAGCTCACTGGCGGCAATGTGCGTACAGACCTTGACCCTGGCTTCTTGCTGAACTTACTTGAAGAAAATCTTGTAGTTGTTATTCGTGAGCAGTTTTTGTCTCATGGCGAGCAAGTTGCACTAGCGGCAACTCTTGGTGAACCAACTCCTGCCCATCCCGTTGTGCCAGGGCATCCAGACTTCCCAGAGATTTTGGAACTTGATTCGCAAAAAGGTGGGAAGAACGCGCGGTGGCATACCGATGTAACTTTTGTGGCCTCTCCTCCTGCTGCTTCGGTGTTGGTGGCCGACCATGTACCTGCGTACGGTGGCGACACCATGTGGGTCAGCATGCGTGATGCATACAACACACTGTCGGCACCGCTGAAAGAACTTGTGGGCTCGCTGGAGGCAGTACACCGCATTGCCCCACTGGCGTATTGGGGCGAACCATTTGATTCTGCATTGTCGCGTGACGATGCTCAGAAACTATTCGATGATGCTGCCAAGGTTCCGCCAGTGCTTCACCCTGTTGTTCGTATTCATCCCTCAACTGGTCAACCAGCGTTGTTTGTGAATCCAGGCTTTACAACACACATCGCCAACATGTCACGAATTGAAAGTGACAACTTGTTGAAGTTGTTATACGAACACTCAACACAACCAGAACTTGCATTGCGTCACCGTTGGCTGCCTGGTGATGTTTTGTTGTGGGACAATCGGGCAACGATGCACTATGCCATCGATGATTACGGGACATCAGATCGTCGCATGCGCCGCGTGACTCTTAGGGGTGATCTTCCAGTGGGACCCAACGGGCAAGTAAGCCATGTGGTCAATGACCCCATGATTTCAGTTCGCTAATTTTCCCGCTTGCGGGACAATTCCGCTAGTGGACAAGGGGTGACTACACAAATGTAGTGAAGTTCTATACCATGCCGCTGTGCGTAGCCGTTTTGATATTGAGAACCAAATGATAAAAATCACAATACCCAGAACTGGTCTCCGCTTTCTTGTGGCGCTAGTGGTAGTTGGGCTTATCGTGCCAGCGTTTCCAGCCCCGACCGCGACGGCTTCTGCCCTGCCCCCTGGCGAATACATCGTTCAATTCGATGCCTCTAGCAACTTGGGGGCAAAAATTCGAACTGAAATGCAACATGGAAATTCCATCTCAGAAGTTCTCAATGGAAGTGACGGCATTGTTGCAGCACTTGATTCTGGCGACCTACGAAGACTGCAAGCTGATCCAGACGTCATTCATATCGAAAAGAATCAATCGGTCAGCATTTTGAAGCCACTTACAGTTGTTGCAACACAAAAATACATTGTTCGATTTTCTTCAACAAAGGCTGCAAGCAACGCAGTGTCCTCACTTGGTCTGACGACCGATCATGTTTTTCGTACAGCATTTAGTGGCTTTGTCGCTTATATTTCTGCAGCACAACTCGCAGCAATTAAGAGGGACCCTTCAGTTGTAGCAATTGAATCCGACAGCATGTACACATTGTTGGAAACACAGAGCAATGCGCCATGGGGGCTTGATCGCATCGACCAACGTTCTGTAGTTCCGAGCAACACTTATACGCCGCCGAACAGTGGCGCTGGTGTATCTGCATACATCGTTGACACTGGGATATTGGCAACTCATGTTGAATTTGGAAATCGCGTAAGAAGCGGGTTCAGCGCTATTGACGATGGCTACGGAACAAGCGACTGTCATGGACATGGCACTCATGTTGCTGGAATAGTCGGTGGCACAACCTATGGTGTTGCAAAATCTGTCAGCCTCATTCCGGTTCGAATCATGGCCTGTAGTGGCGGTGCATCTCTGATTGGCATTCTTACTGCCTTCGAGTGGATGATCACCGACCATGCCGCTGGCACTCCTGCAGTTGCAAACATGAGTTTTGGTGGTGGATATTCTTCGATCCTGAACACCGCAGTAGAGAATGTTATTGCTGATGGAATAGTGGTAGCAGTAGCTGCAGGTAACTCTTCGCTAGATGCATGCTCAATTTCTCCGGCAAGTACTCCATCTGCTCTGACAGTCGCTGCTTCAACAGTTTCTGATACTCGCGCATCATTTTCTAACTTCGGCAGTTGTGTGGACTTATTTGCTCCAGGATCTTCAATCTTGTCCTCCTATATCGGCTCGAACACAGCCACTACACCAATGTCTGGCACATCAATGTCATCTCCATTTGTCGCTGGTGCCGCCGCTTTAGAGTTATCGGCTCATCCGACTAAATCGGTAACACAAGTAAACAATGCACTCATCAACGCATCAACAACAAATGTCATCGTTGACGCCGGATTGAATTCGCCAAATCGTCTGCTGTATGTCTCTAACACTGGCGATACGAATCCGCCACCAACGACGACAACAACAACAGTTCCTGCACCGATTCTCACCAACGACAACTTTGCTCAAGCAAGTTTGCTCGTGGGTGACTTAGGTTCTGCCTATTCAAATACACGCACTGCCACCCTCGAACAAGGTGAGCCATCTCATGGATCTGGAGGTTCGGCTTCAATTTGGTTTTCGTGGACGGCACCAGAATCTGGTCTGCTCACATTGACTACCGCCGGAAGTAGTTACGACACACTGCTGGCCACCTATAGCGGCAGCAATCTGTCTACATTGATAAATCACGGACAAAACGATGATGTAGGTGGTGGAATTGTCTCGAGTCGCCTAGTTATCCCTGTTGTCGCTGACCAAACGTACAAATTTGCAGTTGATGGATACGGCGGGCAACGCGGGGATGTAGTGCTCAATCATTTGTTCCAAGCCTCCAGCAACTCTCCACTTCCTGCTACTCCAAATGATTCATTTGCTGCAGCCCAAGAGATCTCTGGATCATCTGGAAACACAATTGGAAATTCAACAATGGCAACTACGGAGCCTGGTGAACCACTTCATGGTCCTGGAGCATCGGCATCAGTATGGTATTCGTGGACTGCACCAGCAGACGGCATTTTTACTGCGACAACTCAAGGCAGTGATTTCGACACATTATTAGCTGTCTATTCAGGCACTGCGTTGTCGAGTTTGACTCAACTCGCCAGCAACGACGATTCCAGTGGCTATCTCTGGAGCCGGGTATCAATTCCAGTTGTATCTGGCAAAAATTACAAAATTGCTGTCGATGGATGGGGCACAAGAAAGGGATCAGTGGCATTGCTCTGGTCTTTTGTCATCCCGCCGCCTCCAGCAGCGCCCTCAGAACCACGGTCCATTGCAATTTCGCCAGACGATGGATCTCTATTTGTCGGATGGAACGCACCTCTTAGTGATGGACGAAGCATCATCACTGAATATGTCGCCACGGCCTCACCAGGAAACGCCAGTTGCAACACCACCGGTTCTCTTGGATGCATAATCACTGGGCTGACTAATGGCACGAATTACACGGTCACAGTGACCGCCAAAAACGAAATCGGAACGAGCGCTCCATCACTCGCATCAGCGAGCACAATACCTTTGAAAAATACTGGTTCGACCTCTCCTCGTTCATGGGGTCTTGATCGCATCGATCAACGCTCGCTTCCTTTGGATGCAACTCTGAATCGCCCAGTGTCTGGAACAGGTGTAACTGTGTACATCATTGACACTGGAATATATGCAGGCAGTTTTGAATTCATGGGTCGAGTGCGCCAAGGATTTACAGCGATTGAAGATAGCAACGGAACAAACGACTGTCAGGGCCACGGCACACATGTGGCAGGAACCGCTGCTGGTCGTACTTACGGAGTTGCCCCTGGTGCAACATTGGTACCCGTTCGTGTTCTTGATTGTTTTGGATCAGGAACTACAGCAGGTGTCATTGCTGGTATTGACTGGATGATCAATGATCATCAAAGCGGTGTTCCTGCCGTAGCAAATATGAGTCTTGGTGGTGGATACTCGCCAATGATGAACGCCGCCATTGCCCGAGCTACCGCTGATGGAATCGTCATGGTGGTTGCAGGCGGAAACGAATCTTCAGATGCATGTGGCGTGTCACCTGCAAGTGCTCCAGAAGCAATTACGGTTGGCGCCACTGCGCAAAATGACTCCATTGCGAGTTTTTCAAATGTTGGAACATGTCTTGATATTTTTGCTCCTGGAGTCTCCATCACTTCTGCTGGAATAACTGGACCTGGTGCAACAAATACTTTCTCTGGAACTTCTATGGCGGCGCCACATGTGGCTGGTGCAGTTGCGTTGCTGCTGTCACAACGCACCACTGCAACACCAAATGAAATTACTTCGACTCTCGTAACAGCAGCAACGGCCAATGTGGTCTCGGGTAATCTCGCATCAGCTCCAAACAAAATGCTGTTCATTGGTCTATACACGCCGCCGCCTCAAACAACAACCACAACGACAACCACTGCTCCGCCTACGACTACGACTTCTCCGCCCGTTCCAGATACAACAATTCCTGAATCAACAACCACAACGACAATCGATCCATCTAATCTCGACGCTTCTGCTCCAACTACTACGCCAACGCGAACCAAATCGGCATCCACAAACTCAATTCGAATACTGACTAAACCAACCGTCAAACAATTACCAAGTTCCGTTGTTGTCACGAAACGAACAGCAAAAGCAGTCACGATCAAGATCATTGCAAAATCGAGGGCGAAGGTGAAGATTTACAGAAATGGTGTTTTATTCATCACTACAACGAAACGTAAACTCACCCTCGTCATGCCAGGGGCACTGAAAGCCAAGATTACTGTGACATCAACCAAAGGTAAGGCGTAAACATAATGCGCTCGTAGGCTTGATACGCCTGTGAATACCGCAATTAACATCTTTTCCCATGTGGCCAGGCGCCGCACTTTTGCGATCATCAGCCATCCTGACGCTGGCAAGACTACGTTGACCGAAAAATTTCTGTTGTACGCAGGTGCCGTTCAAGCAGCAGGTTCCGTTAAGGCTCGTGATGGTCGACAGGCGGCAACGTCTGACTGGATGGACATTGAGCGTCAACGTGGTATTTCCATTTCTTCTACTGTGTTGCAGTTTCCTTATCGTGATTGTGTTTTCAACTTGCTTGATACCCCAGGTCACCGTGACTTTTCTGAAGACACGTACCGAGTACTTGCAGCAGTTGATGCCGTCATCATGGTGCTTGACGTTGCAAAAGGTATCGAGCCCCAGACTTTAAAATTATTTGAGGTGTGTCGTGCCGCGTCGTTACCTGTAATTACATTTTTTAATAAGTACGACAGACCAGGTCGCGACCCACTTGAACTACTCGATGAAGTTGAGAAACAAATTGGGTTGCGTCCAACTCCAGTGACATGGCCAGTTGGTCAGTCAGGTGATTTTCGTGGCGTGATCGATCGACGCACTGGCCAGTTCATTCGTTTTACACGAACCGCACGTGGTGCTTCTGCTGCACCTGAAGAATTGGTGTCTGCAGAGCGCGCAGCACTTGAAGAAGGTAAAGCGTGGACCGTGGCGCTCGAAGGGTGTGCTCTGCTTGATGCAGTTGGAGCCAATGTTGACAAGGCAAGTTTTTTGGCTGGCACAAGCACACCGGTTTTTGTGGGTTCTGCGCTTACAAACTTTGGTGTGCAGATGTTGCTTGATGCAGTAGTTGACTTGGCCCCTGAACCACAACCGCACATTGATAATCGCAATGAGTTTCGAGAAGTGGACGAGCCATTTTCTGCGTTCATATTCAAGATTCAGGCCAACATGGACCCCAACCACCGTGACCGCCTCGCCTTTATGCGGGTGTGCTCAGGGGTGTTTGAGCGTGGCATGGATGTCACCTGTTCGCGCACGGGCAGGGCTGTTGGCACCAAGTACGCAACCACCGCTTTTGGCGCGGACCGCGCAACTATCGAGATTGCTTATCCTGGCGACATTGTTGGCCTCATCAACACAAATGGTCTACAAATTGGCGACACCTTGTGGGCCGAGAAAGCAGTGACATTCCCCCCGTTGCCGCTGTTTGCACCCGAAGTATTCGCCACAGCTCGACCACTTGATACTGGTAAATCAAAACAGTTTCGACGTGGTTTATCCGAACTAGATGAAGAAGGTGTTGTTCAGATCTTGCGCGACCCAGATATGGGCGATACCGATCCAGTGCTCGCAGCAGTTGGTGTGTTGCAGTTTGAGGTATTTGCTCATCGATTGGCACACGAGTTCAATGCACCGACTGAGATTTTGCCGGCGGCATACCAAGCGATTCGACTGACTGATCAAGAAAGCGTGCAACGATTACGCGAAATCGGTGGCATCCGTATTTTGCGGAGACGTGATGGTCAATTGGTTGCATTATTTACTAATCGCTATCGTTTGCAACGTCTTGAAACTGACGAACCAGAACTCACATTGACACCAATTATCGCTGGACATTCGAACTAACTCTCATGATTATTATTGACGCACAAGGCCTCGCCGCCTCACGACCAAATCGCCCTTTATTCAAGGATGTATCACTCACTGTCAGCGACGGCGATCGCATTGGAATTGTGGGCTTGAACGGGTGTGGAAAAAGCACTCTGCTACGCATTATCGGTGGTGAACTTGACCCAGATTCTGGAGTGGTACGTAGAGGCAGAGGTGCCCGAATTGGAATTCTTGAGCAGCAGCCTGTGTTACCAAAGGGCCCAGTTCGTGATGCAGTTGGTCAAGGATGGCAAGGCGAAGCAATGCTTGATCGATTGGGCATGGCAGACATGCTTGATGCCAGTACACAAGAACTATCTGGTGGACAAAAGAAACGCGTCGCACTTGCAGCATTACTTGCTGGTGAATGGGAAGCGCTGATTCTCGATGAGCCAACTAACCATCTCGACCTCGATGCGATTACCTACTTAGAAGAATGGCTTGCAAACTATTCCGGCGGATTGTTGTTAGTCACGCACGATCGACATGTGTTGGACCATGTGACAACCAAAGTTTTAGAAATCGATCGCGGGCATGCCTATTTGCATATTCCTACTGGTATTCATGCCGGCTCTGGGTACGCCGCATATTTGTCGGCCCGTGTCGAACGCGAAGAAAATGCAATGAACGCGGAGCAGGTTCGTAAAAACTCTGCTCGCAAAGAACTCGCGTGGTTGCGTCGTGGCGCACCAGCACGTTCCACTAAGCCAAAGGCACGCGTGGCAGCGGCAACTGAACTCGTCAATCGTCGACCAGAAGCTGCTGCACGAGCCGGCGATCTTGGTCTTGCATTTGGAAGTCAGCGACTTGGTTCAAAAGGAATTGAGCTAACAGGAATTGGCTTTTCATGGCCCACTGGAGAGATGGTGATCACAGGATTTGACCATGCGCTCGAGCCTGGGGATCGACTTGGAATTGTGGGGCCAAATGGCGCTGGAAAAAGCACACTGCTCGACATGATTGCCCAACGCCTACAACCAACGGAGGGAACCATCGAGTTTGGTCGCACAGTAAAAGTTGGTTACTTTGATCAGCTTGGTCGCGACCTCAACGTGAACCAACGGGTGCGAGATGCTGTTGCGGGCGACAAGGGTGCACCATCGGTTGAGGACAATAATTTGATGCGTCAGTTTTGGTTCGACGGAGATTCACAGTTTGCACCAATCTCTACTTTGTCTGGTGGAGAACGACGACGATTGCAACTACTTCTCACGCTGGTAGAAGAGCCAAACGTATTACTACTTGACGAACCAACCAACGATCTCGACTTAGATACGTTGCGTGCATTGGAAGACTATCTAGAAGACTGGCCAGGCATTGTTGTAGTGGTGAGTCATGACCGTGCATTTTTAGATCGCACAGTGTCAGAAGTGTTGGCGCTCGATGGTCACGGACACGCTGGTCTTGTTCGAGATGGTGTTGCTGGGTGGCTTCGCCAACGAGCGCTGCAAGCAAACACAACATCTTCGGTACCAAAAGATAAAGCTCCGTCAAGATCTCGCAAAGCACCAACAACGACTCAAAGCCCGAGCACCTTGCGACGCCTTATTAGCAAGGCCGAGAAAAGACTTGCAAGTGCGTCCGTGATCCATTCACGACTTTCCTCGGAGATATCTCAGGCTGGAAGCAATCATATTTTGTTGACGAAATTGTCTACTGAACTTGCAGCCGCACAGGCATCAATCGCTGCAGCAGAGGAAGAATGGCTAACACTTGCTGATCAACTAGAGGCATTAGGGTTAACTCCTGCATGAGCACTCCCGAGATTCAATTGTGGGCAGAGACACTTCCAGGATGGGGAATTCCTCAACACATTCTTGATTCTGCGCCACAGTCACCGTGGATCCATCCAGTGGCCGCCTTTACTCCAGAGGGCAACCTGTTTGTCGATACTCCTTCACGACTGCGTGCCCTTGAAGTACTACGCAATGGTGATTCAGTTCTTGATGTTGGCTGTGGTGGAGGTCGAGCCGCATTTGGTTTAACTCCCCCAGCAACACATGTGGTTGGTGTCGACCACCAACAAGACATGCTCTATGTTTTTGCCAAAGAAGCAACCCACCGCGAACTTCGCTGCGTCACGGTTTTGGGTGACTGGCCAGATGTTGTTGATGAAACTCCTTCATGCGATGTCGTGACGTGCCATCACGTTCTCTATAACGTTGCCCAACTGGGAGCATTTGTTGACGCCTTGAATAGTCGCGCTGACAAGCGCGTTGTGATTGAAATTCCACAGCAACATCCACTTTCATCGCTGTCGGCTATGTGGAAAAAGTTTTGGAATATAGACCGTCCAACATCGCCTACGTCTCAGCATGCGTTTGAGGCAATCCGTTCTCTTGGTTACGACGCTCACATCGAACTCTTTGATATCGAAACCCCAGTTAGCCCAGTAACAGATCAGGACGTTGAATTCACTCGTATACGTTTATGCCTCACCGCAGAACGTGATAACGACATTCGTGATTTCATCGAAAATAATCCAGTGACACAACGTCACATGGCAACCATTTGGTGGGATAGAAAATAGTCCGGCTTAGATGCGCGGGTAGATTCTTCTACTGCCGAGACATTTCACTGCGCGCTGCTGCGGCCGCAGCGTCTTTAGATCGCTGACTGGCTTGAATCACTACTTCATGCAATACACCGGTGTAGTGATACGGAGATTCATATCGAGTCGATACCGAAGATCCATGATCGAATCCAACGCTTGGTCCAATTGATGACATCATTCCCATATAAAGGGGAACTTCTACTGTGCCGACATTAAAACCGTCAAGGGCGATTTCCACTGTTCCTTTTCGTCCCTCACTGCGACGCATCACTAGTAATGCATTGCAGTCACCGACTGGAATGTCAATGTTTGATTCAACAATCGTGTGACTTCCAAAAGCGTTGTAATCGATTACAAGTCGATTATTTTGAATAAAGAATGAAACTCCAGAATTTTGGTTACCAGTTGCGTACAACACTCCTTCATCGCCTGCAGCGTGAGTGATCCTGGCAGTGAGTTCAACATGGCGACCACCTAATGGTGCTGCAGCCTGACCCGGCATCGGTGTCATTGGCGGACGATATACATATCGACGATCTTCTGGGTGCGGTGAATTCTTGCGGAATCGAGCACCAAAAAGTTCAATTCCTCGATCGTCCAGTGGCAACACCCCGTGAGTCTCGGCTTGTTCCCACCAATGCGCAATCATTTCTTCAAGCTTGTCTGGGTCTGATTCTGCTAAGTCGTTGCACTCTGACTTGTCTTTGGCTAGGTGATATATCTCCCACTTTTCATCTTCGTAACTTGTGCCAGCTGTGTGTTTCAACACGGCCTTCCACTCGTCAACCACAATTGCCAAACTGCCACCATTTTCAAAATATTGAATCCGATTTGTGGCTGGTGCATCTGGATTAGCAATCACAGACTTGAACGAATGCCCTGTGACAGGCATCTGTTCATAACCCTTCAACTCTGTTGGTGGCGTGACACCAAGAATGTCGTACACGGTTGCGACAATGTCGGAAACGAACACAAACTGATTTCGCTTTGTCCCCTTCTGCTCGTCTGGAATTCCATTCGGATAATGAAACACCATTGGTACATGCACACCACCTTCGTGCGTGTTCTGCTTGTACCAACGAAACGGTGTATTACCCACTTGGGCCCAGCCCCATGGATAGTTGCAATGGCTATTGGGTCCGCCGATGTCATCGATGTTCTTTATTGCCTCATCGGGCATTTCAATGATGCCGTTGAAGAATTTCATTTCATGCATGACACCGAATGGTCCACCCTCTTGGGAAGCGCCGTTATCGGCATGCACAACCAAGACGGTGTTATCAAGTTGACCCATCTTGCGTAAACCTTCGACCAATCGGCCAATTTGGTCATCGGTGTGATCCAAGAACGCTGCAAACGCTTCTTGCATACGGCATGCGAGTTTCTGTTCATTGTCAGACAATTCATCCCACGGCTTAACACCAGGATTACGAGGAGCAAGAGCAGTGTCTGGCGAGATCACACCCATTTCTATTTGGCGCCTATACCAACGCTGGCGAATAACATCCCATCCTTCGTCGTATTTGCCCTTGTATTTAGCCATATACGACGCAGGAGCCTGGTGCGGTGCATGAGTTGCACCAAATGCCACATAACCAAGGAACGGTCGGTCGGGACGGATGCCTTTGTAATCCGACACAATCTGAAGCGCTTGATCGACCAAGTCTTGTGAAAGGTGGTAACCGTCTGATGGACCAGCAGGCGGATCAATGTGATGATTATCAACAACAAGTTCCGGATGAAACTGATCTGTCTCTCCATCCATGAATCCATAAAAGCGATTGAAGCCACGCGCAAGCGGCCACTGATCAAACGGACCTGCAGCCGAAGCAAACTCCATAGGAGCTAAGTGCCACTTACCAACAGCAAATGTTCCATAACCCTCATGCGTGAGAACTTCACCAACTGTTGCAGCATGATTCGAAATATGTCCAAGCTGATTAGGAAATCCTGTAATGAAGTTTGATATCGAACGCATGCCAACGGCATGGTTTGATCGACCTGTCAAAAGTGCAGCACGAGTCGGTGAGCACAACGGTGTCACATGAAAGTTGGTGAACTGAAGACCATTTTTTGCCAGAGCATCGATGTTGGGCGTATCAATATCTGAGCCGAAGCATCCGAACTGAGCGAAGCCCGTGTCATCAAGCAAAATTAAAATTACATTCGGTGCATTTTCGCCAGGGTGAGCATAAGTTTCGAATACAGGCGTCGACTCTTTAACGGTACGACCAATAGTGCCGTCAAACTTGATTTTTTTAGCCATAAAGCCCTCCGGATTTTCTCGACCATCTTGTCCCAGATGCAGGCCCGCAGGCACATTGATAGAGAATAGACGCTGTTCCCAGCCAAGTTTCCGACCACGAATTCCGGACCTAATGTAAAGGCACGACAAGAAGGAGACAGAGATCAACTATGTCAACAACATCCACTGGAATTCCATTTCTAACAAGTCCCGACGAGTCATTCCAGAACTTGGTCGACTTCACGTATGATCCGCACTATCTCGAAATAGACGGATTGCGAATGCATTACATCGACGAAGGCCCACGCGATGCACCCGTTGCTTTGTTAATGCACGGTATGCCGACATGGTCCTTTCTGTACCGTCATATGATTCCTTCTCTTGTAGCAGCGGGATATCGATGTGTAGCCCCCGACCACATTGGATTCGGTCGCTCCGACAAAGTAACTGATCCATCGTGGTACAACACTGCGCGCCACACAGACAACATCTCACAACTGGTGACATCACTTGATTTGCAGAATATCACCATGTTTGTTCAAGACTGGGGCGGCCCAACTGGACTTGCACAAGTGCGACGCATGCCAAACCGTTTCTCCCGTCTTGTCATTATGAACACATGGCTTCACCACGCGGGTTATGAGTACACAGAAGGCATCAGGCAATGGATTGCACAATGGATACCAGGTGGATTATTCGAACAGAACATTCCTGAAAAACTTCAATTTGGTGAATTCATGACATTCGCAACTCAACGCGAAAACCCTGGCGATGTGCTGCGCGCCGCCATGACCGCTGAACCACTGACCTACGTTGGCGAATCGCTCAATGTGAAAAATGGTTATTCAGCACCGTTTATAGGGCTAGGAGCAGATGGGGTTGCTGGTCCACGGCGGTTTCCGATGAGCATCCCATTTCATGATCCTGAGGCAGGCAACGTAGTAGAGCAAGAGAAGGACTTTGCGTTCATTAACGCAACTGCATTGCCGGTGAACTTTGTGTGGGGCGGCAGCGATCGTGTTTTTGTAACTGAATGGGGACAAAAATGGCACTCGCTTATTCCGCACTCCACATTTGATTTACTACCTGATGCTGCCCACTTTTTACAGGACACTCACGGACCTGAAATCGTTGACATAGTACTTAGCCATATCACTCACTAACCCAAAGAAATCAACATGACAAATACAGCAAACAACTCTCGCCGCGTCGCCATTATCGGATTTGCAGGTGAGTACGCAGGACCTGCCACTGCTCGTCTTTTGGCACAACGCGGACATGATCTAGTCCTTGGCGAAGCGGCGCCATCACTTGTTGAAGAGCTCGAAGCCCTTGGTACAAAAGTTGTCAACGTTACTGGTCTTGGTTATCTCTTGGAAGCAAGCGCATCACAACGTCTTGTTGATGCTGCCATTTCCAATTTTGATCGACTTGATTCGGCAACAACATCATCTGGAGCCATCGTCATTGGGCGATTCTTGAAGTCGTCAATAGATGATTTTCACAAAGCAGTAAGAGGCTGCATGGAAGTTCCTTATCATTTCCTCAAAGCTGTCGTTCCAACAATGATTGAGCGTGGCGGTGGCCAAGTTCTGATCCAGACCAGTGCTTCTGGCGGACGGGCAACTCCTGGAGCACCGCTTTATTCAATGGCACGAGCTGGTGCTAATCACCTTGTTAAAAATGTGGCGGCAGAAGTTGCAGAGCACAAAGTGCAAGTCAATGCTGTTGGCACCAACTTTATGGATTTCCCTGGTTTTCTCAAAGCAAGCAACGCCGAGACAGCAGAAGGTCGGGCAAAGGTAGAAGCTCAAGTTCCACTGCGCCGTTTGGGCACGATGGAAGAGTTCGCAGCGTTCTGTTGTGTATTCATTGACGGCACTAGTGGATTTACCACTGGGCAATTCGTACCCTACGCCGGCGGCTGGGCCTAACTTTTTTTACTTACCTAAGGCGCGTAAAAAGTCTGGGGGGATCACTAAATCATCACGGGTTAATTCGTTGATGTTCGATTTGCCCAAGCCAAGCAAAGCAGAATCGATTCCACCGCGAAGAACATCGAGAACATTTTCAACACCTGCTTGACCATTGGCAGCAAGACCCCACAAGTAGGCACGACCGATCATCACTGCCTTGGCACCCATGGCTACTGCTTTCACCACATCGCTTCCACGACGAATTCCGCCATCGAGAACAACATCAATTTGCGAGCCAACCGCTTCTGCCACTGCTGCAAGTGAACGAATTGGTGCTGGAGTTCCATCGAGGTTGTTGCCGCCATGATTTGATACCGACAGCGCTGTTGCTCCAAGATCGACGATGCGTTTTGCATCATCAACACGACAGACGCCTTTGACCATGAATGGGCCACCCCACTCCTGACGTAACCACGCAATGTCATCCCATGTTGGAAGTGGAGTTTGCATCCATTCGTAATACGCACCAAAAAATGTTGGAGCCTTTTCGCCTGGCTTGGCCATATTTGGTGCAGTGAGATTGGGAATGTGGCCGGTTTTTGCAAACGCCCATAACCACTTCGGCTTTACCAATACTTCAGGTGCCAATTTGAAAGCTGCCTTAAGATCGACTTTTTCTGGGATCCACGGGCTACCCCAATCGCGGCCGTTAGAAAATGACCAGTCAAGAGTGACGATTAGTCCTTTGGCCCCTGCGGCACGGGCACGATCCATTCGTTGCACCAACGTGTCCCTATCGCCACACCAATACATCTGAAAAAATACTTGATTATTGACTGCAGTGACATCTTCAACTGATTTGCTGGCAAACGAACTTAAACCCATAGGAATCCCGCGATTGGCAGCTGCTCGCGCAATTGCCACTTCACCATCTGGATGCACTGCCTGCACACCAGTTGGCGAAATGATGACTGGCATCGACAAATCCTGACCCATCACACGAACCGACATCTCACGAGTTTGGGATAGCCCTGCGACATGTGGCGCAAAACCCAACTGATCAAACGATGACAGGTTGTCTTGTATGGATAAACCTTTTTCAGATCCAGCAATTAAGGCCCCATAGACCGACTTCGGCAAACGCTTTTTTGCACGCCGTTGCGCTTCTGCCACTGTTTCAAACCATGTATTTGCCATCTAGAGCTCCAAATTCAGACTGCCACTTACGGCATTGTCAAGGTTACTAGGGGGTCCAAAGAGTCGGCTGATCCCACGGCTGGCCCACAAGTTGGGAATGGTTCTCATAAAGGCTAGTCTTGAGCCATGAAAGCTACCCGCACAGCCACTGTCGTCCTTATCTCTTCCCTATTCATGGTGGCATGCGGTGGTGCACAAAAAAGCGTGCTCGACCAACGGATAACCGTTGTCGCATCGTTTTACCCCATCGAAGAAATACTGACAACGGTAGGTGGTGCGCATGTGAAGGTCATCGGACTCACGCCACCTGGACAAGGTGCCCATGATATTGAACTCTCTGCCAAAACTATCGATGCCGCATCAAGAGCATCCGCAGTTTTTTATCTGGGTGACGGTTTTCAACCCAATGTTGAAAAAGTTCTCACATCGATGGGCGCATCAGTAACTAAAGTCGATTTACTTCGCACGGTTGACGTTCTTGACATTGCCGAGTCACTGACCGGTGGAGAAGTTGATGGCGAAGTACTGGCATCTGGTCGCGATCCACATGTTTGGCTTGATCCACAAAACATGGTGAAGATGACAAATGCAGTGATGGACGCACTCTCGCTTGCGTCGCCAAAGTATGCAAACGAATTTGCTAAATCGGGCAAGCAATACATTGCTTCACTGAAAACTCTTGGGGAACAGATTGATCAACAACTTGCCACGTGTAAATCTCGGTCCATCATTACATCTCATCGCGCATTTGCCTATCTTGCAAAACGGGCAAACCTGATCCAGGTGTCTATCTCTGGTCTCAACCCAGAAGAGGAGCCTTCTGTAAAGACACTCGAGCAAATTGCTAAATACGCAAAGGCCAACAGTGTCACCACCATCTTTTTTGAAACACTTCTTCCGCCAGATTTAGCTCGTACTCTCGCCGAAAAGGTTGGCGCAACAACAGATTTACTCGATCCTGTCGAGGGACTCAGTTCTAAAGATATTGCTAACGGAGCCTCTTACATCTCTGTCCAACAAGACAATCTCACTCGTCTTGCAAAAGGATTGCGCTGCTCTTGAAAGTCACACCTGTTCTCAAAGCAATCGACATATCCGTGTCATACGGGGACCGAGTTGCTCTTCGTGCATCAACATTTTATGTTGATGCAGGTGAACTGATCGCTGTAGTCGGACCAAATGGGTCCGGAAAGTCGACAATGTTCAAAGCGCTTGCAGGTTTCGTTGACCATGAAGGTGATGTTGTGATCAATGGTGAACATTGCCACCACCTTGAACGTAAATCAATCGCATACATCCCCCAACAATCAGATATTGATCTGCGTTTCCCTATTTCTGTTGGCGAAGTAGTGATGTCGGGACGTAGGAGATTTCATGCACGACGTTTAGTCGCATCCAACATCGATCACGAAAAAGTAGCCGAATGCTTACGACAAGTTGACTTAGCTGATTTTGCCGATCGTTCATTATCAACCTTGTCTGGTGGTCAAGTACAGCGAGTATTGCTGGCTCGTGCACTGGCACAAGAAGCCGACGTACTTCTCCTCGATGAAGCTTTGTCTGGAGTTGACATTCGCCGCACAGAAGGCCTCATCAGATTGTTTGTCGAATTATGTGCACATGGGACATCCATTTTGGTTTCTACTCACGACCTCGGTCTGGTTCGCCAACACTTCACGCGCTGTCTGACCATCAACGGCGCGATCATCGGAGATGGCTTGCCATCTGTTGAACTTGTCGGCGAACGCCTCGATGCGATCTTTAGCCAGTTGGTTCAATGATCCATTGGCTTCTCGATCCATTTCAATCTGATTTCTCACAACGAGCAGGACTCATAGTTCTCATGGTTGGAATCCTTGCTCCCGTTGTTGGTACATGGGTTTCTCTGCGACGTCTTGCGTACATGGGTGATGCCATGTCTCATTCGCTCCTCGGCGGCGTTGCGATCGGGTTTGCTTGGTTTGGTTCTGCAGCCGTGTTACCTGGTGCCCTAGTTGCGGGGATTCTCATGGCGTTGACTATTCACTATCTTTCTCAGAACAGACGTGTTGCTCATGATTCCGTGATAGCAATCGTTGGCAGTGGCATGTTTGCCTTCGGAATACTTGCCTTGAGCAAAATAAATACCACTGTTTCGTTGATCCATTTTTTATTCGGCCAACTTCTCACCGTTAACATCCAAGACCTGTGGATCACGGTTGTTCTCACTGTTCTCAGCATTGGTTTTGTATGGTTCAAGTTTGATGATCTCAAGTTCGCCACATTTGATCGCGATCATGCCACCCAAGTGGGCATCAAAGTGCAGCAACTAGATGCTGCAATGCTGGTGCTGCTCGCGGTCTGTGTTGTGGTGTGCTTGTCCACCGTAGGAACAGTATTGACAGTTTCGTTACTGATCACCCCAAGCGCTACAGCTCGTCTCTATTTCAACCGAATCGAATCCATTACCCTCGCCGGAGTGGTGATTGGATTAATTGAAGTATTTGCTGGCTTTATCGTGACTTACCACTTAGATATTTCCCCAGGACCAACCATTGCTCTCATCACCACCACAGTTTTTGTTATTTGCTACACCATCCAATTCGCCACATCTGATCGCACCTACGTCCATCACACACACCAGCACGAACATCACTAACTGTTAGGTATGCCTTTGTTGTTCACTACGCCAAAGGTCCACCTATCTATTTATAGTCGTTGAGGTTATGGTTGCTTGATGAGCAATGATTCAACTTCAACACAACGCATTATCGTGGGAGTTGATGGTTCCGCCAATGCCCAAAAAGCAGCCAATTGGGCTGTTGCTCATGCAAAAGCTGGCGACACCATCGTGTTGATCTCGGCGTGGAAGGACATCATCATTCCTGCAGAAATGGCTGTGTCATATTCCTACGATGACTCAAGCGCACGACAAGTACTCGCCGCAGAAGTGGCAAGAGTGTCCGCCTTGGCAGCGAACGACCTGACCATTGCATCGGACTTCCAGCACGCTGATCCACGCACTGCGATTCTTGGCCAAGCTGGGGACCTCATCGTTGTCGGTGCTCGCGGACATGGCGGGATAGCTGGACTTCTCCTTGGATCCGTTGCCGATTATGTTTCTCGACACGCCAAAGTTCCTGTCGTCATCGTTCCTAAATAGATACGGCGGCGGGATGTCAATTGACCCGCTTGAACCAACTGGACTAGAACTCACCACATTGTCGCTGTGCGACTACGCCAATGTTCGAGAAGGTCTGCTCAACATCGTCTCTGGTGGCATCACTCGGATAGCTACACATAGCGGTTTCCCCACAGAAATAGAAGCACACATTGCGATGTCGGTCTATGTCCATCCACATCGCGTCGGCGAATCCCACACAGGACGCGTCATACTTCGCTATCCAGACACAGCAACTGAAATTGTGCGGGTTGAAATTGAATTCAATGTGGATGCACCTCGTCAACCAGGCGAAGGCCTTAATTTCCCGTTTGCACTGCCCCTACGCGGAGTTGTGTTTCAAGAACAAGGACAGGTGGATATTTCTGTCAGCCTAAATAACCAACCTGCAGGTCTAGTAAGTTTCTGGCTAATGGATAACAGCGATCAACACTGACATGGAAAGCCTCGCTCGCGCCGTTGCACTATTACTACTTGGCATCATCTTGCTTGGAGGCCTTGCCGCAGTATCCATTCTTGCCCAGCCACGCAACAGATTCTTGCGAGCAATTGTGTACCTGTTTAATGTTGCTGCAATTACCGCCGGCGGATGGCTTGCCTGGCTTGATGTGGGAATCGGTGCACGCATACTAGGAGGAATCGTTCTTGCATTAGGTGCTACAAGCGTTGGCCGAATGATCTCTTCGCGCGACCAACAGACCTCATAAATAACAACGGGCCGCCAGACCAAAAGGTCCGACAGCCCGTCGCTCGTATTTTTGGAACGATGAACTAAGCGCGAAGACCTTTGTTCACCATGCTGACAACTGCATCCTTCAGCGGAATCATTCCAAGAACGATTGCGCCGTTGGCGGCATATGTCATCCAGTCGTCACTGAACGTGATTCCCCAACCGGCAATTGGATTTAGCTCTAACAGCCAAACCATTGCGATCGAGACAATCAATGCCCAGTGAGCACCGATAATTGGAAGCTTGGCTATCGTGGCTTGCACGCCAACCAAACCAAGGACCGACTCGATAACCGCAACAACGGTTCCAAGAAGGAGTGCTAGAAGGAGCAGGGCTCCAAGGGTGTACATAACGGTTTCCCCCGTTTCTACGGGCATCTGGCCCGTAGACGCAACTGTAAAAGCACCATTATGTAAATTGGTGGATATCCACAGAACCCTTGCAAAATAAGGGTTTCAAAGTCATCTGCCGATGGCAGCGGCGATCAGTGTGACAAATGTCTTAGTGATGCAGCTGCTCGAAGCGCACTACCGCGTCCTGAATTTCGGTCTCAGCAGCTTGGCGACCTTCCCATCCTTTAACCGTTGTGTCCTTGTTCGGCTCCAACAGTTTGTAGACCTCAAAGAAGTTTCCAACCTCGTCTAACAGGTGCTCTGGCAGATCTTTAATGTCGACATACTGAGCAAAACGTGGGTCATGAGTTGGCACACACAGCACTTTTGCATCAGGACCTTTTTCATCGGTCATCCAAAACACAGCAACGGGACGCACCAACACATGACACCCCGGAAACGTAGGTTGGCTGAGCCAAACCAACGCATCAAGCGGATCGCCATCTTCGCCATGTGTCCCTGGGAAGAACCCATAGTCAAGCGGATATTGCGTAGCCGTAAACAATGTGCGATCAAGCCAGATTTCACCCGTGTCATGGTTCATCTCGTATTTGTTTCGCGACCCCTGTGGGATCTCCACGATCATTTCAACTTCAAGCATGAATCAACTTTCGATGGAAGTGTCTGGCGTAAACATCGCAGTGAATACTATTTTCAGAACCTGTGAATATTCTTCATTAGTCACAGGTGAATTTTCATCATCAATCAGTAGGTCATTGAGCACAAAACCCAATGCTGTTGACTGGGCTAGCAACGCCAAAACACGTGACGAAACGACCATCTTGCCAGCAAATGAAATTTGCATAGCATCAAAGAAGTGAACTAATCGTTGATTCACATGAGCCTGCGCAATGGAAAGACGTTCACGCAAGCGGGGGATCTCAATAGATGCCGCCAGAATTTGGGTACGCAGCCAACGCTGACGAATTCTGTATTCATGTCGCGGATGCGGCATGACAGCAATAAAATCATCGACCGAGGCAGTAGCCAACGCATTTAAATATCTCTCACTTGCCTCAATGTTTTCTAGAACTATTGCCTCAAACATCTGGCCAAGAACTTCAGTCAGCAAACCATCACGATCAACAAAGTACTTATAAATCAATGGAACCGACACGTCGGCTTTTATAGCGACATCCTGCACGCGAAGTCCAAGGATTCCCTTGCTCTCCACTTCATCACGGGCAGCAACAACAATGCGTTCCTTAGATGTAAGGGTCTTTATGTTTTGAGGCGAAATAGCTAACTCAGACACATTTGTGACGCTATCGCCCGAAAAGATTCAGAATCCATCAGGTAACCGTAATTGTGTCACGCCTCACGGTGTCTTTGCCTCGTAACGGCATCAGCCTGACTGTGACAACACACTTTCCCTTCTTCATGCCTTGAATCCTCGTTCCATTAAACCGACACACCGAAGTTCCTGAGGTGATACTGATCCGCATAGACCCCTGAGATTTTCGTGGGATTACCATCGACACTGCCGAGGCAATTTGTGATGCCGACAGACTGCCGCCCCGCTTAATCCTGATCGGCGTAATTAATTGCTTAGACGAGGCCGCCGCACTGAGCTTGGCCACAGGGGTTGCAGTGAGAACTGTCGACGTCGTACCAGTTTGGGTCACTGACTCTGTCGCTTCAGCCGCGGGCTTGGCCGGCACTGTCGTTGTTGGCGAAGTTGTCGTGGTTGTCGTGGTTGGCGTAGTAGTCGTGGTGGTGGTTGTTGTCGTAGTAGTAGTCGTCGTTGTCGTCGTTGTCGTGGTCGTCGTGGTGGTGGTTGTTGTCGTAGTAGTCGTTGTTGTGGTTGTGGTTGTGGTTGTGGTCGGTACGACGTTGAGTCCGGAAACCAGTGTTGGGCCAGCCGTGGTCTGTGCCACTGGATCCAGCGCTAGTTGTCCAACCGAGTTGCTACCCCAGCAGTACAGCTCTCCTATTGATTTCACTGCACATGCGTGCGCTGTGCCTGCCTCCACATCAACCACGGTTCCAGTCAGCCCAGTAATTGCAGCCGATGTGTAGCGACTAGTTGTCGTACCATCTGCCAATTGCTTTAGATCATTCCTACCAAAACATTCAACTGCGCCCGTGGTGGACAACGAACATGTAAACGAGTCCCCTGCAGCTACTTTGCTACTCGGCGATACCAATGTCACAACGGTCGGCGTAGCAGATTCTGTGGTTGTTAGTACTTGTCCAATTTGCCCATACGAGTTTCTACCGAAACACGTCATGCTTGGTGTACTCAGCAACACACAGGTTTGATCAAGTCCTGCTGCAGCCTGAACCGCCGTTGCAGCAAGTGACGAGGTGGCAATGGGCTGCAACGCATTTGACGTAGCCGTTGTACCCAACCGACCATTTAGGTATCTTCCCCAACACCAAGCCAAACCATCTGTGGCAACCGCACAAGTGTGTAGTGCACCTACGTCCAGTTGTGTGGCGGAAGATCCTGATGTAAATGGACTTACGGAGACTGGAACATTTGAAGTAGTACCTAATCCATTTCCAAGTTGCCCTGATGTCCCTAAGCCCCAACAACTAACTCCATTGCTATTAAGAACTACACAAGAATTTTGGCCACCAAGTGCGATACTTCTAGCAGTTTGATCTGCTCCAAGATTAACTTGCGTAGGTATATCGGTATTAGAAAATGATCCAATACCCAGTGAACCGAGACCGTTGCTACCCCAGCACCATACGGTGCCATCATTAGCAATAAGGCATACATGATTGTTGCCGGCGGAAATTTTTGTTGCATAGCGAGAAGCGGGCAGAGAGGACACTTGAATTGGGGTCGAACTACTGGTATCTAAGAATGAAGAATTGCCCAACTGACCGAATTGGTTGTCACCCCAACACCACACAGTGTTGTCGTTTTTGATGGCGCACGTATGATTTGCACCGAGGGCAATACGACCAGTGGGATCTGGAGTGGACACTGACGTGACGATGAATGTTGCGTTAGTGGGTGGGGCGCGCATCACAAAAGAAGCCAGTGCCAGCACCA
>Ga0209702_10003550_pt1 | contig 24334 bp, 20 predicted proteins | sample FRY01_FD_187210 | JGI IMG/M metagenome (GOLD analysis project Ga0209702, IMG submission 187210) | Freshwater microbial communities from Lake Fryxell liftoff mats and glacier meltwater in Antarctica - FRY-01 (SPAdes) (version 2) | ecosystem: Environmental > Aquatic > Freshwater > Ice > Glacier... | reverse complement strand
CTGGCCGACGCGTATGCAGCCGTAGGGCACGTTGGGCAGCAGGTTGAAGCCCGTCTGGTCGGCGTAGCGCAGGTCGATGCGGCCCATAAGGGCCAGGCACAGAAGCAGGCCCAGCGCCTGGGTGGCGGCCCTCAGCTCCTGCTCCGAGGGACGCTTGGGCGGGCGGCGGCGGAAGCGCTTCCAGCGCCAGCCGCTTTTTTTAAAAACCTGCGCAGCGTCCGCTGTGACATCTTCTTGCCCAGCTCCCGCTCAATGCGCGCGCGCGCCACGTCGAGCTTCTGGGGGTGCTCCTCGACGATGCGCTCGATCAGGTCAACCTCCTTGCGGTTGTCGGTGCGCACCACTGCCGGACGGCCCGGCCCCTGGGCCGTGTGTAGCCCGTCGATGCCCAGGCTCTCGTATCGGTTGAACCACTTGACCACGCTCTGGCGATTGCAGCGCAAAATGTCGGCGATCTGGTCGATCTTGCCCCCCTGGTCGCCGAAGATGATCATCTGGCAGCGCAGGCGGAAGGTGGCCTTCTTGCCCGTCTTGTGGCCCAATACGAGTGCCGCACGCTGATCGTCACTCAGGCTGATGTATCGTTTCTTTCCTTGCATAGACGCAAGATAAAAATTATATCCATATTTACGGCCGACTACTTAAACCCGCTCATTACATCCCAATTTCTATGATGACAACTTCCCTAAAAAATCGCTGGCGACAAGGCCAGACTACCATCAACGGCTGGCTAACGATCCCGAGCTCATGGACGGCGGAGGTCATGGCCCACGCGGGCTTTGATTCATTGACCATCGATGCGCAGCACGGACTTGCGACGGATATGACAGCCATACTACCCATGTTGCAAGCCATTTCTATCACCGACACCATTTCCCTGGTGCGGGTACCTTGGAACGACCCGGCTACGCACATGCGCATGCTGGATGCCGGCGCGCAGGGTGTTATCTGCCCGATGCTCACTACTCGCGCCGAAACCGAAGCTTTTGTGCAGGCGTGCCGTTACCCGCCGCTTGGTTACCGAAGTTTCGGCCCCATGCGGGCGGCGCTACGAACCCCGGATTATTTTCATACGGCCAACGAAGAGGTAATTACTTTGGCGATGATTGAAACCAAGGAAGCCTACAAAAACCTCGAAGACATTGCTCAAACTGCTTCTCTCGATGGCCTGTACATTGGCCCGTGGGATCTGAGTCTGGCGCTTGGCCTTAAACGGATTGCGGATTTTCAGGACCCTGAATTACTGGATGTGCTAAAACGAGTGCTCGATGTGACAGCCAAACATGGTTTGATAGCTGGAGTACACTGCGATACGCCGGAAAATGCCGCCCGGATGCGGGAGATGGGGTTCCAAATGGTCACACCCCTAACGGATACGATAGTGCTTCAGCAAGCGGTAGCCGATGGGTTGAAGCGATATCGCCGTTAAATAAATTTCCGAACCAATTTGAAAGATAAAGTAGCCTCCTTTGCGTTATAAGTGAGACTATCGTCACGTTATTTGTTCTAAAACCTCTGATACCCCTTACCATGATGCGAAAACTAATGCAGGTTAAGTACTAATGCATAATTAGTTTGTATTATTAATTTAGTCAAATTACTTTCTAATGTTCTCTATATCAAATATTTACAAAAAAGTAACAGCTACAAGCTAATAGCTATCAGCTACTTAGCCTGTTTTTCTTAGTAGCGAATATAGCTTTCTCTCAAAACTCACCGGACGATGTGAAGACGTTCTCGCTACCCAACGGAATGAAGTTCTTGGTTCTGGAAGATCACTCTATCCCTACGGCCAACATGTACCTCTTTTGGAAGGTAGGAGCCCGTAATGAAGTACATGGCATTACCGGACTCTCACACTTTTTTGAGCACATGATGTTCAACGGTGCCAAAAACTACGGTCCCAAGCAGTTTGACCGGGTCATGGAAGCGAACGGAGGCTCCAACAATGCCTATACAACCGAAAATGTGACGGTCTATGCCGACTGGTTTCAGAAAGATGCTTTGGAAACTATTTTCAAACTAGAATCTGACCGTATTGCCAGTTTAAGCATAGACTCTTCGATGGTAGAAAGTGAGCGGGGAGTGGTGTTATCGGAGCGGAGTACCGGGCTCGAAAACAGTAATTTTCGGCTCATCAGTGAGTTGGTAAAAGCAACCGCCTTCCAGGAGCACCCCTACATGTTGCCGGTGATTGGCTTTGAATCAGACATCAAAAGCTGGACTCAGCGGGACCTGGAAGACTACTTCAAGACCTACTACTCACCTAATAATGCTACCGTGGTAGTAGTTGGCGACATTACCCTGGCCCAGGTGCGCAAGCTGGCCAATCAGTACATGGCTCCCATTCCGGCCCGTGGGCTCCCGCCCCGGGTTCGTACGGTAGAGCCTCCCCAAAATGGAGAACGTCGGGCAACTACCTACAAGGATATTTCTATACCCAACATACTGCTGACCTACCACACACCCGAAACAGGGCACAGCGATTATTACGCACTGGATCTGCTGAATAATTTGCTATCCTCGGGAAACTCATCGCGGCTTACGAAGTCACTCGTGATGGATTCTACCGTAGCTAGCCAAGTATTCACGTACATGGCGGATGGTTTTGATCCAAATCTTTTCTATGTCTACGCAGTAGCGGCTGACGGAGTATCCGCCGAACAATTAGAAACTTCCGTGCTAGCCCAGATAGATCGCCTCATCAAGGAGGGCGTCAGCGAAGAGGAGCTTCAAAAGGTTAAGAATCAAAAATTAATGGAGTTTTATCGTGGTATTCAGACCATCAATGGGAAAGCCAATAATATTGGAACTTACGAGATGTTTTTTGGAGACTACCGTAAGCTGTATGAGGCTCCACGGTTGTTTGAGCAGGTGACGCCCGCCGATATTCAGCGGGTAGCGGCTACTTACTTTACCAAACGAAATCGTACGGTAGGGTACTTGCTACCGGAAACCGGGGAGTAATACCGGCCAGATCCTTATTGTGTTTGATACAGCGTACCTCATTGAGTCATTTATAAAACCACTATGAAAAAGATACTCTTCGCGCTTTTAACTTTTATGACGCTGACGGTCTCGGCCCAAAACAACTTCAAGGTACCTACTCACGAAAAATTTAAACTCAAAAATGGACTGACGGTCTATTTGATGGAGCAGCATGAAGTAGCGCTCATCTATGCTTCAGCGGTATTTGATGCCGGGTCCATGCACGACGGAGAGCGCTACGGATTAGCCACTCTGACGGCAGATGCGCTCTTATTTGGGAGTGCTAAATACACCAAAGAACAGATCGAAGCGACAACCGACTTCGTGGGGGCAGAGCTGAATAGCGTAGCGGGTAAGGAAAACGCCGAAGTAACTATGTCGTTTGCCGTAAAGGATACTGATAAAATGTTCGATATGTTGCGGCAGGTACTGGTATCCCCCGTTTTTGATGCCACCGAATTTGAAAAACATAAACAACGGACGCTTTTACAGCTAACGCAACAGAAAGAAAGCCCCCAGGCCGTTATTGGTAACTACTTTAATAAGCTACTTTTTGGCCAGCACCCCTACGGTAGTCCTACGGGTGGAATAGGGGCGACCGTGGAGAAAATATCTGCCGACGATGTAAAGGATTTTTACGAAAAGTACTATACCGCCGATCGGGCAGCCATTGCCGTGGTAGGTGACTTTAAAACTGCCGACATGAAGAAACGAATCACCGCACTATTGGGCGACTGGAAAACGGCTAAATCGTTAGTAGGAAAGGATAACGCTCCCGAGGTGAATTTAAAAAATAGTCGTGTGCTATTGGTGAATAAGTCAGATGCCCGGGAGACTACCTTTTTAATTGGGGGTAAAGGTATCGTCTATAATAACCCTGACTACGTACCGGTGTTGGTGGTGAATACTATACTGGGTGGGCGGTTTACTTCCTGGCTCAATGATGCCTTGCGGGTTAACTCGGGGCTTACTTACGGAGCGGGTAGCCGATTTAATCGTTACAAACAAGGAGGGACGTTTTACATCAGTACTTTCACCAAGAACTCCACGACGGTACCCGCCATTGATATGGCCTTGGGAGTGTTAGACAGCCTGCACCGTACCGGCCTCAACGAAGATATTCTCGCTTCGGCCAAAGCCTACGTTAAGGGTGATTTTCTACCCAACTACGAATCATCAGGAGCGTTGGCCAGTTTACTGACCGACATGTTTGTGTATGGTTTTGACGAAAGCTTTATTAATACCTTTCAATCAGTCGTGGATGACTTAACGGTTACCCGAGCAAACGAGATTATTGCGAAGTATTTTCCCAAAGACAACCTGCAATTTATACTGGTAGGTAAGGCAGATGAAATACGAGATCAGGTTAGAAAGTATGGCTCGATTACGGAGAAAGAGATAAAAGAAGAAGGGTTTTAGACAGAACAGGCCCGGCGAGTTTCGCCGGGCCTGTTCTGTCTAAAATGTCAATTGTATGTCAAACAGCTTCTATTGTTTCGCGGGTCTTAGCTCTGATAGTTTCAAATTTGGGAAGTTCGATCGTAGCCAGAAGCTGATCTTCAAGTAAGCCGGCCCAAGTACTTAGGTAAAGCACCACGTCGTCCCGGAAATTATGACGTAGGTGTCTTTTACCGTTGGGTAGGCACTCCAAGATTCGGCGATCTGTTAGTTTTTCGAGATGTTTCAGATCGTCGGTTGTGAGGCCAGCATTCATCATTTCCAGAATCAGCAGATCCATCGGTAATCCACTCGTGGGACAGTGGTCATTGAGTTGTTCGTTCCAATCACCGCGTCCGACGGCCAAGGCGTGCTCGTGAATCTCTCCTTTGGTGAGGGTAGAGATTTCTTGGGCTAAGTTACCACAGTTGCAACTTCCCATGTGGCCCCATTGGTAGGGTGCGCCTTTCTGTAATTTTTGTGCCGTGCGTCGAAGGGCGGCAATAAGATCAGGATTAGGTCGTGCCATTGGTTGTTATATTTTTTCAGATTATCAGTTCTCTTTTATGCTAATAGTACAGTTTGTTAAACGAAAATGTTTGAGTAAGAAAAAATAAGTACCCTGCTCTAAAAACAAAAGTGGTGAAGTAGCTACACTCCTCCGCTTTTTGTATATCTACGACTGATTGTACCTACGCTACCGCTACGGTGCGGGCTAGATCGACCAGATCGCCGTCATTAATTTCTTTCTTAACGTCGGCTATATCCAGAAAACGTACATATAAATCGTTCAGGGTAACCTGCTCAAAGGAGAATCCGAGGAGTTCAAGGCGGTGTTTTAACGCGTGACGTCCACTGCGCGCGGTGAGAATAATATCAGACTTATCAACCCCAACATCGTGAGGATTCATGATTTCGTAGTTGAGGGAGTTTTTTAGGAAGCCATCTTGGTGAATACCCGACGAGTGAGCAAATGCATTACGGCCCACGATCGCTTTATTAGCCTGTATGGGCATACGCATCATCTTGGAAACAAGCTGACTAGTTGGATAAATCATTTTTGAATTTACGCCCGTTTCTAATCCGAGCTCCTTGTGCACTTGCAGAGCCATTACCACCTCTTCAAGTGAGGTATTGCCGGCGCGTTCACCAATTCCATTCATCGTAACCTCCACCTGACGGGCACCTTCCCGGATACCAGCCAGTGAGTTTGCTGTAGCAAGGCCAAGGTCGTTGTGGCAGTGAATGGAAATAGTAGCCTTGTGAACGTTCTTCACATTCTCAAAAATGTATTTTATCTTTTCACCGTATTCTTCCGGTAGGCAGTATCCGGTTGTGTCAGGAATATTGACTACCGTAGCCCCTGCTCCAATGACTGCTTCGACCAGTTGCGCCAGGAAAACCAAATCAGCCCGGCCGGCGTCTTCGCAATAAAACTCAACGTCTTCTACCCGCTTGCGAGCATACTTGGTAGCATCAATCGCCCGCTCAATAATCTTCTCACGGGTAGTATTGAACTTATGCTGAATGTGGATGTCAGAAGAGCCGATTCCGGTATGGATACGGCCACGTTTAGCGTATTGAAGGGCATCAGCCGCTGCGTCAATGTCGCCCTGTACGGCACGGGAAAGCGCGCAGATAGTTGGCTCCCTCACTGCTTTGGATATTTCAACTACCGACCGGAAATCACCCGGACTAGATATTGGGAATCCAGCTTCGATTACGTCTACACCCAGGATTTCCAGCTGTTGGGCCACTACTATCTTCTCTTCGGTGGTCAATTGGCAGCCGGGTACTTGCTCGCCGTCACGTAGGGTCGTATCAAAGATGTAAACTCGCTGACTCATTATTGGGGAGGTTTAAAAAAAGGTTGAACTACGAAATTACTAATTTTCACCAAATTATAACTAAAAACCCTTCCTCGGTTTGAGAAAGGGTTTCTGATCTTATAAAACCATGCCTTTCTCGCTAACTACGAAGTAATTAGAAGGAAGAGGTCTAGTTTATTAAATATTTGATTTTGCATTATTTTTAGTATCTGCGAAATTTCGCCTACTGCGATTTTCTCCCGCAAGAAAAGAATAAGATTCCAATTCTGCAAATCTTATTCTGGAAAAACAGGGAGTAAGTAGTTTTAGTACTCACTCCTTCTGAGGGTTTTACCTTTTTACAAGTACTTTAATAAAGCCTCCCCGATGGCTTCGGTACCCAGGATCATGTCAGCCGGAGTATTGGCATCGGCAATGTCACGGGAGCGGATACCCGATTTGAGTAGCAGGTCTACGGCATTGATGATAGCGTCTGATTCTTCTTTGAGACCAAACGAGATATCGAGTAGCAGCGCTGCTGACAAAACAGATGCCAGAGGATTCGCTAACCCTTTGCCGGTAATATCGTGGGCCGAGCCGTGGATCGGCTCGTATACTCCGGTACCATCACCAATGGAAGCCGAAGCCAACATACCCATAGAACCGGCAATCTGACTGGCTTCGTCCGTGAGGATATCGCCAAATAGGTTGGCCGTTACCACTACGTCAAAACGACGGGGGTCCTTGATGAGTAGCATCGCGCACGAATCAACAAACTGATGTTCTACGGTAACTTCGGGGTATTCCAACGCTATGCGCTGCACTACTTCGCGCCAAAGTCGACTGGTTTCGAGTACGTTGGCTTTATCTACGGACATGAGTTTTTTGCCGCGGGTCATAGCAGCATCAAATGCTTTACGGGCAATACGCTCTACTTCGTACACGCTGTAAACCGCAATATCATAGGCGGTTTTACCATCGTCTTTCCGGCCCTTTTCACCGAAGTAGATATCGCCAGTTAGTTCGCGGAAGAAAAGAATATCGGAACCTTTCAGAATTTCGGGCTTGATGGAAGAAGCCGAAAGCAGCTCGTCGAATAGTTTAATGGGACGTAAGTTGGCGTATAAACCAAGCTCTTTTCGCATTTTGAGTAGTCCCTGCTCCGGACGAACCTTTGCGCTTGGGTCATTATCGTACTTGGGGTGGCCCACGGCACCAAAGAGTACGGCGTCCGAAGCCCGCATTTTTTCGAGGGTTTCGTCTGGTAATGGATTACCAGTTGCTTCAATGGCTACGTGGCCGATCAGAGCCTCATCGTAGGTAAATTCGTGATTGAATTTTTCGGCAATCCGTTCTAACACCTTCTTACCGACTGCCGTAACTTCTTGTCCAATGCCATCGCCTGGCACGATCAGAATATGTTTTTTCATAAAGATAATAAACGCAGGTAAAGTATGAAACTTACCGTGCAAGGGTTTTTGATTATGGTTAAATTCGAAATTGATTAGCTTTCAAATGGGTTGTAGAAATTAGCTGTTCCAAGCCACCTCCGTAACAGAAGCTCTGGGAGCGTCGGCTTGACTAATCAGGTTCAACATTTTTTGGGTAGCCTTAATAGCCGAAACCGTTTGGTCGGAATCAAGCCCCCGGGTTTTTACTTCTCGTCCTCCAATATTCCAGGTTATGATGGTTTCACAAAGTGCATCTGTTTTTCCTCCGGGAGGAATTCGTACAGCATAGTCGGTGAGCATTGGTAGCTCGGTGTTGAGCTTAGCGTATATTTTTTTGAGTGCGTTCATGAAGGCGTCGTACTGTCCGTCGCCCTGAGCGCTTTCTTCAAAAATATCCTCACCGATCCTGACTTGTAGCGTAGCCGAAGGTTTTAGATTTTTGGAGTGGGTCAATACATAGTTAAGAACCGACACCTTTTCCTCGATCGTATCGCTATCCAGTACATCCGAAATGATATAGGGCAGATCTTCGGGAGTAACTACCTCCTTACGATCTCCTAGTTCAATAATCCGTTGGGTGACCTTCTTTAAGGCTTCGTCACTGAGTGTAATACCCAAGTCCCGAAGGTTGTTTTCGATGTTAGCTTTTCCGGATGTTTTGCCAAGCGCATAAAGCCGCTGACGACCAAAACGCTCCGGCATCAGATGGCTGAAGTACAAATTGTTCTTCTTATCTCCGTCGGCGTGAATCCCGGCGGTTTGCGTAAAGACGTTTTCACCAACGATAGGTTTATTGGTAGGGATGCGGATACCCGAAAACGTTTCAACAATCTTGCTAACCGAATAGAGAGAATCCTCCTTAACAGATGTTCTTACCTCCGGCATGAAGTCGTTAAGTACCGCAATAGTACTAGCCAATGGAGCATTGCCGGCCCGCTCACCCATGCCATTTACGGTCAGGTGCAAGCCATGGGCTCCGGCTTTTACGGCTTCCATAACGTTAGCGATGCTCAGGTCGTAATCGTTATGGGCGTGAAAATCAAAATGTTGGTTTGGGTAACGATCCACGATCGCTTTTACAAACTCATACGACTCACCGGGAGTAAGTACCCCCAGGGTGTCGGGCAACATAATACGTTTGATGGGTAGCGTTGTCAGGAAGTCCAATGCTTCAAAAACATACTCTTGTGAACTACGCATCCCATTACTCCAATCTTCCAGGTATACGTTGCTGACTATACCTTCTTTCAGGGCTAACTCAACTACCTTCTGAATTTCATCAAAGTGCTGCTGTGGAGTTTTGCGTAATTGAAAGGTAAGGTGATTCAATGAACCTTTGGTAAGTAGGTTCATGACTTTGGCACCGGCTCCGAGCATCCATTGAATAGAAGCGTCCCCATCCACAAAAGTTAGTACTTCAATCTTGTCGAGGTAGCCGTGTTGAGCGGCCCAGGCAGTAATCTTTTTGACAGCCTGAAACTCTCCGTCGGATACCCGGGCGGAGGCTACTTCCAGACGGTCTACCTTTACTTCTTGAAGTAAAAGCTGGGCGATGGTCAGTTTTTCGGAGGCAGAAAACGACACTCCGCTGGTCTGTTCGCCATCGCGGAGTGTCGTATCCATTATTTCAATATATCTCATAGGGAGGCTTTTGGCTTTCGGCGGTTGGCAATCGACGGTCAGCGTTTCCAAAAAACTGACCACCGATTGCTGAGGGCCGACAGCCCATTAGTACAAACTCTTCTCGGCAAAGGCGCCTATTTCCTCCTTCATGGCTCGTAGATAGTCAATATCGTCAAAGCCGTTTGTTAGGTTATGCTTTTTGTAACCATTGATATCAAAAGACTCCTGCTCACAGGTAGTTACGATCGTAATAGTTTGCTCGGGCAGATTTACTTCGAGCTCAGCCTTCGGATCTTTTTCGACGGCCTGAAATATTTTATCGAGAAACTCCGGTGATACCTGCACGGGTAGTATACCTACGTTGATGGAGTTTCCTTTGAAGATATCAGCAAAAAAACTCGATACTACGCAACGGAAGCCGTAATCATAAATAGCCCAGGCAGCGTGCTCGCGGCTGGATCCACTTCCAAAGTTTTTACCCCCTACTAGAATTTTGCCACTGTATATCGAGTTGTTCAGTACGAAGTCGGCCTTGGGGCTCTCGTCGTTGTTGTATCGCCAGTCGCGGAACAGGTTGTCGCCGAATCCCTTGCGCTCGGTCGCTTTCAAGAAGCGGGCGGGGATAATTTGATCAGTATCAACGTTCTCGATCGGCATCGGAACGGCAGTGCTTTTAAGTATTGTAAATTTGTCGTAGGCCATAGTTGGTCTTTCGGCGGTCGGCGGTCGGCAGTCGGCTTTTCTTACTCTAAAATAAGAGCTGAGAACCGGTGGCCAATAGCCGATACCATTTAGTTTTCGTTAATTTTTTAATTAATTAATTGATGTAGCTGCTTTTTGATAGATAAGTACTGATGCATAATTAGTTTGTATTATTAATTTAGTCAAATTACTGGCTAATATTCTATATATCAAATATTTACAAAAAGGTAACAGCTACAAGCTAATAGCTGTCAGCTACTTACTAGCTCGTCGTGAATAGTTTGATGCGTGACAGAATCTATATATCCCGGATCTTTACACAAAAGTATCAGGTACTCTGTCTCTGAGGCAGAGCCGAAAGAAATATCCAGATACCGGGCAAAATCCTTTTCACTTCGTTTCCCGCATCCTTCCGCAATATTTGTCGGAATAGATGAACATGACCGTCAGATTTGAGAAGTCAGTCCAAACCTTTCTTCTATCGAAAAGACATGCGATATATTTCAAGCGTCAGCAAATGGCATTGCTCCCAAACCTTAAATTTCCGGAAGTCTCTCATTTAGGAAAGTAGATAAATTTGAAAAGCCGAAAGCTGACAGCCAATAGCCGACAGCTACTATAAGAACTGTCGGGGATCAGATACCACTCCCGTTACCGCTGCCGCTGCCGCCACGAATGGACTAGCTAGCAATGTCCGTGCGCCGGGGCCTTGACGGCCTTCGAAGTTACGGTTGGAGGTACTGACGGCATATTTTCCGGCGGGTACCTTATCGTCATTCATGGCCAAACAAGCTGAGCAGCCAGGTTGACGGAGCTCGAAACCAGCTTCGGTCAAGATATCCAGGATACCCTCCTCCTTGATCTGGGACTCTACCACGTGCGAACCAGGCACCAGCCAAGCGGTTACGTTATCGGCTTTTTTACGGCCTTTCACGATGGAGGCAAACGCCCGAAAGTCTTCAATTCGGCCGTTGGTACAACTACCCAGGAATACGAAGTCAATCGGTTTGCCGATCATAGTTTCCTCCTCAGCAAAGCCCATATAGCTCAGCGATTTAGTATACGAAGCCCCACCGGATACCTCAGTGGCCGTTGGAATAGAGCGAGAAATACCTGTTCCCATACCAGGATTCGTACCGTAGGTGATTTGCGGCTCAATATCGGCTGCGTCGAAGGTATATTCCAGATCAAACTCAGCATCTTCATCGGTTTTGAGAGTTTTCCAGTAGACTAATGCCTTCTCCCAAGCATCGCCCTTAGGAGCCTGATCGCGGCCTTTCAGGTAAGCAAAGGTTTTTTCGTCGGGGGCGATCATACCACCACGAGCACCCATTTCAATCGACATGTTACATACCGTCATCCGGCCTTCCATGCTCATGCTTTCGAATACTTCCCCGGCGTACTCCACAAGGTACCCGGTAGCTCCACTAGCCGAAATCTGAGAAATGATATACAGAACAGCATCCTTAGGGAGTACCGCTTTACCCAGCTTACCGTTGATGGTAAGGCGCATTTTCTTGGGCTTAGGCTGCATGATACACTGCGAGGCCAATACCATTTCTACCTCGGAAGTGCCGATACCAAACGCAATAGCACCAAACGCACCGTGGGTAGACGTGTGCGAATCACCGCAGACGATGGTCATACCGGGCTGGGTAATCCCGTTTTCTGGTCCGATTACGTGCACGATACCATTCTTAGCGTGGCCTAGTCCCCAGTGCGAAATGCCGTACTTGGCCGTGTTGGTTTCCAATGCTTTCAGCTGATTGGCCGAAAGTGGATCTTCTACGGGTAAATGTTGATTGATCGTAGGAGTATTGTGATCGGCGGTGGCGAAGGTTCGCCCTGGAAAAAGTACGCCAGCGCCGCGGCTTTCGAGTCCGTTGAAAGCCACAGGACTCGTTACTTCGTGAATAAAATGACGGTCGATGAAGAACACGTCGGGGCCATCTGCGATCTTACGAACGACGTGGGCATCCCATACTTTGTCGAAAAGGGTTGTTGGTTGAGTTGACATATTGGTTAATCGGTTATTTCTATAATTTACTCTGTATGTTCTAATTCATTCACAACAAACATTGGGCATCTCCGAAGCCCTGACGTTGTGCTTGCTTGTTGTATTTTACAAATATTAGGCTTCTCCGAAGCTGGTTTTTATGCCTCTATCTTATTCTTTCTTTTCCTTTCTGTGGTCAGCCCAGGAGAGACGCAACCTTTGTAGGAACGTTTCCTTTCTCAAAACCTTAGCTTTGGAGAAGCGTGACTTTCGTGGTTTTAACATTGGTTTGCATCAATATTGGGCTTCTAAGAAGCCAGATATGACGCTTCCTTATTTTTCTAAATCTACTTCAAACCAGGTAAAGAACTCCTTTCTCCCTCCTTCAATCCCAAAATCATCACAAAGCTTTAAGAACTCTTTCTTGAACGGCTTCTTCCTGTGATGCTCCTTCTGATTCAGAATGTACTTACAAACCGAATTAACCTGAGAACGGCTATGAGAAAAGACACTATAACCATTTTGCCAATCAAATTTGAAACGGCTCAACTTTCCTGTGTTAATGAAAACATTGGAAGCGTTTTTCATCTCTTTCACCAGTTCCGAAATCGATTCGGAGGGTTTTTGTCCAATAAAAATACGTACATGGTCTGGCATACCTCCAATCGCTAGAAGCTTATGGTCACGTTGCTGTATTACACCGGTTATGTATTTGTGAAGCGGCTCTTCCCAAGCAGAATGAATCAGGGCTTCCCTGTGTTTTGGCGCAAATGCTAGGTGAATGTACACCTGTGAAAATACATCTGCCATGAAATTAGTCTTTCAGATTCTTCGTGTTTGGAAATAGCCTCTTACTTTATTCATCAACTACTCCACAAAATTCCCGATTATCTCTCATTTCCCTATAACGTAAAACGGCCAAAGAATAATGATTTTGGCTCAATGGGTGCCTTTGGGCGTAAAACCGTATTTCTCTTTATAGCTTTTGATAAAGTGAGAAACACTTTCGTAGCCAATTTCACCACTAATTTCGGAGACATTCATGGAGGTAGTCCGGAGCAGAAGATCAGCGTGTTCCAGTTTTTTTTTCTTGATCCAAAGGGCGGGGGAAGTAGTGAATTCTTCCTGAAAATCACGCTTGAAGGCCGATAGGCTACGACCTGATAGCCGGGCGAGCTCATTGATAGTTAAAGGTTTAAGGAAATAGCTATTCATCAAAAAGCGAAGATCGGCTTTTTTCCCCGTGTGAATGCTCAATAGAATAGATTGCAGCTTACCGGAAGTGTCGATTTCCAAAAGGTGCAGGAGGAGTTCCTGGAATTTGAGTCGTAGGAAATGAGTTTTGAGGCCTGTCTGCGATCGGAAGTAGGGAAATACCGATTCAACAAATTGTGAAAAGGTAGTGGAAGAATGCAGTAGAAGTATCGGGGATTGTAACGGGGCTATCTCGCGTTCGGCTTCAAAAAGCTCGGAGTGCAGACCCACAAATTCTTTCAGTAGCTTCTCATCAAAGAAAAATACCAGGCTTTTGTAAGCCTCGTGAATAGATTCCGACATGAGGTAGAACCCCCGCTGAATGAAGAGAATATCGCCCTTCTCTACGTGTACTTCCTGATTTGTACCGCTGAACTTCTTTTCTCCTTCCAGCACCACGATCACGGCATGTTCCTCGAAAAATACTTCGTACTTAGACGGGTACACTTCGTTACGGTAGGCAACAAATGTCATGTCCTGAATTTTCAGGGACTCAAATTCCTGGGTACTTATGTCAGACGGGACGCGTAGCAAGTTGAAAGTGGAAAATTCAAAGTGGAAAATTCAAAGGAATTCTTTCGATATCCAATAGAAAGCTACAAAGAGAAAAGTGATCATAATTATCCAAATCAAAACAGTAGCAGTAGTTGATAATTCTTGATAAGGAGAATTTATTTGTCCGCTCTTGGGGTATTTACTTCTTTCATTCCAAGAACTTCTTTCGCAATATCCTCATAAGCCTGATTGAAAATCTGAACAGATTACTTTTCAGACTTTTCGATACGGGTATTTGTAGCGGTAAGCGATATGCGAATACTCTTAGCACTACGCAGCCCCGAAATTTTAATGCGTTTTTTCCCTTTGGCGGGTACATTTCCTATCTTCTCAATCTGAATCGAGTCAGCATTGAACACATTCCATGAAAACTCGACTTCATCCCCATCGTATATTTTTGAAGGTGATACCGTTAATTGTTCAATTACAGGATAAAAGTTATTGTAGGACGGTGATTCACGTTTACCAGCAGTGGATGACTGTCTAAATTTCTCGTACTTTTTATTGTAGGTAGTCCGTAAATCAGGCTTAGAAAGCACTTCGTAAGCCTCTTGAATTTCTTTAAACCGTTCCGTAAAAAAGTCATCACCATCATTTTTATCGGGATGAAACTTGGTGGATAGCTTGCGATAGGCTTTTTTGACTTCATCGAGTGAAGCCTCCGGTTAATGCCTAGGATATAGTAGTAGTCTTTCATGTAGAATGGTAGGGTATCCACTTGTCATATTGGAAGCTTAAATATACATGAATACAGTTTAAACTTCCAGCTATCTACACCATAAACTGAAACATATCCGGCTGGTCGTTGAGGTACTCGTAGGCAATACGACCATCAACCATGCGTTGCAGCAGCGGTGCTAGGTGCTCCCGGTTTTTTAGCTCAATACCTACCAAGGCGGGGCCTTGCTCCCGGTTGTTTTTCTTAGTGTACTCAAAGCGGGTGATGTCAACATCAGAACCGAGCACATCCACGAAGTCGCGGAAGGCACCGGAACGTTGCGGGAAACGAATGATGAAATAGTGCTTTAGTCCTTCGTACAACAGAGAGCGCTCTTTAATTTCCTCAGTGCGGGTGATATCGTTATTGCCTCCCCCGATGAGTACTACCACATTTTTGCCTTTGATTTCGTTTTCGATAAAGGAAAGGGCCGCTACGGTGAGGGCACCGGCGGGTTCGGCTACGATAGCCTGCTCGTTGTAGAGTTGGAGGATACTGGAGCATACCTTTCCTTCGGGTACAAGTACAATCTGATCCAGGTTTTCTTTGCAAATCTCGAACGTAATATTTCCGGCGCGACGTACCGCCGCTCCGTCGACAAACTTATCGATCTGTTCCAGCGTCAGTACGTGGCCTTCCTCAATGGCTTTGTGCATGGTAGGCGAGCCGAGTGGTTCAACGCCGATGAGCTTCGTCTTGGGAGAAAGCTGCTTAAAAACGGTAGAAACCCCGGAGGCTAGTCCGCCACCACCGATAGCCATTAGGAGATAGTCAACCTTAAAATCGGCATCTTTAAATATCTCTAAACCTACGGTGCCTTGTCCTTCCATGACCTGTACATCATCAAACGGGTGTACAAAAGTGGCGTCACGGGCATCCCGGTACTCCATGGCAGCGTGGTAGGCGTCGTCGTAGGTATCACCTACAAGCTGTATGGTTACCCACTCCTTACCAAACATACCTACTTGCTTTACCTTCTGGGCGGGAGCGGTGGTGGGCATGAAGATGACTCCCTGTACTTGCATTTTTCGGCAGGCGTAGGCTACTCCCTGGGCGTGGTTACCCGCGCTGGCGCAGACTATTCCTTTGGCTAGTGCTTCTTCGGATAGGCTGGCCATTTTGTTGTAGGCTCCGCGTATTTTGTAGGAACGTACAATCTGTAAATCCTCACGTTTGAGGTAAATATTGGCCCCGTACTCCTCCGACAGTTGTAAGTTATAGAGCAGTGGGGTATGGGTAATGACATTTCGTAAACGCTCAGCCGCGAGAAATATATTATCTAGGGTAGGAAGCGTAGTCGTGGATTCGTTGATACTTTCTTTCATGTCGTTTGTTGACTTTCCATTCACTTTATGAACGAACGAAAATACGGATTAATCCCACAGAAATAAAAATTCCGATGGAGGTTAAATACCTCCATCGGAATTTTTCAATGTTAGATTATTAGAATGATAGATTGAGCAAAAGTTCAAAAGTTGATTAGTATTATGAGTTGAAAGCTTGGAAAAAGCTACACTAATATATTTTAACACGTAGCAACTTTATCACGCTTTCAATCAAAATTCACTCATTAGATTTAGCTATTCTCCGGCCGTAGGCTACGTACGGTAGTGCCTGCCTGCCACATTTCTGATTCACGTAGTTCGGCTAGTTCTTCTTCAAGCTTTACGCGGTAATCAGACTGTGAGTTGCGGGTAATAGAAATTTTTGCTTGCTCGCCTGACTTTACGGAATTGTACAATTGCTCAAATACGGGCTTGGTAGCATCACGGAAAGGTTTCCACCAGTCGAGGGCACCACGCTGCGCGGTAGTAGAGCAGTTGGCGTACATCCAATCCATTCCATTTTCGGCTACAAGCGGCATCAGTGATTGAGTAAGTTCTTCAACGGTTTCGTTAAAGGCCTCGGAAGGAGAGTGACCATTGGCGCGCAATACTTCATATTGTGCAGCAAAGATTCCCTGAATAGCGCCCATCAAGGTACCACGCTCACCGGTAAGGTCAGAGGTAACTTCACGGTAGAAATCAGTTTCGAACAGATAACCTGAACCTACACCAATTCCCATGGCGATACATTTGGTACGGGCGTTTCCGGTGGCGTCCTGGAATACGGCAAATGATGAGTTCAAGCCTTTTCCTTCTACGAACAACCGACGTAATGAAGTACCAGAGCCTTTTGGAGCTACCAAGTATACATCAACATCGGCCGGAGGAATGATGCCAGTTTGATCTTTGTAGGTAATACCGAAGCCGTGGGAGAAGTACAACGACTTACCCGGCTTAAGATGCTTTTTTACGGTAGGCCACAGTTCAATCTGAGCGGCGTCTGAAAGCAGGTAGCAGATGATGGTACCTTTTTCAAGCGCTTCTTCAATTTCAAAAAGAGTCTCACCGGGCACCCATCCATCGGCAACTGCCTTATCCCACGACTTACCCCCTTTGCGCTGACCCACGATTACGTTGAATCCGTTGTCGCGCATATTCAAGCTTTGGCCGGGGCCTTGTACGCCGTAGCCAATTACAGCAATGGTATCTTCACTAAGTACTTCACGGGCTTTTTCAAGAGGAAACTCCTCTCGGGTTACTACTTCTTCTTCAACTCCGCCAAAATTTAACTTTGCCATTGGTAAACGATTTATTAGTTATAATTACAGGAATGGTTCTTACTAGTAAAATAGCTGCTTTCTTGTACTATGGGTTCTATATATAGTACTCCCAGTCAGCTTCGGGGAGGTACTCCACCAAACTCCTGGATGACTTACTGACGGCGACGCGCCCGGAGCGGACAAATTCCAGAATACCGTGGGGCTTTATGTAATTGAAGAAATCAAATATATCTTCCTCGGTTCCGGTCTTTTCAATAACCACGTAGTCGAGCCCCCAGTATACTACCCAAGCCTTATATGTTTTATTGATGGTCTCGATATCAAGACGCTTGGCTCCGGCGGGAGTTGGTATCTTGAAGAGTGCTATTTCATTGTACGCAATTTCGTCGTTGAGGTAGCCAAATACAGCTAGTACTTCTACCACTTTCCGGACCTGACGTACGATCTTCTCTACCTTCTCGCGAGACTCCTCCCTGATCACAATGGTAAAGCGAGATATTCCCTTGCGCTCGGTTTCGGATACGGTAAGACTCTCAATATTGATGCGCCGCCGGGTAAATATGATGGTGATTTTATTGAGCAACCCGATGGTGTTCTCCGTAAAAACACAGATGGTGTACGTTGTCATATTTCAATTTTGAATGAGTGAATGATAGGATGAGTGAATGATAGAATAAACTCTGCATTCACTCATCCTATCATTCAAAATTACTTAAGCCGTATTTCGGATACACAGGCTCCGGTCTGGATCATCGGGAATACGTTTTCCTCTTTCTCCACAATTACTTCCAATAAGTAAGGCTTATCAGACTTTAACATGGTATCAAGCGAATCACTCAGCTCTTCCCGGTGGTTACAGGTATGACCCGCTACGCCAAATCCTTTGGCAATAGTAATGAAATCAGGGTTTTGCAACTCTACGAATGAGTAGCGTTTTTCAAAGAATAGTTGTTGCCACTGACGTACCATGCCCAGGTGATTATTATTCAGGATAATAGCTTTGACGGGTAGACCACTCTGCGCGATGGTTCCCAATTCCTGAATCGTCATCTGGAAGCATCCATCACCAATAATAGCGACTACCTCACGCTCCGGAAGGGCCACTTTGGCACCAAAGGCTGCCGGAAGGGCATACCCCATGGTACCTAGGCCACCCGATGTAACGAAGGAATTATTCTTCTTAAACTCGTAGTAGCGTGCGGTTATCATCTGATGCTGTCCTACGTCGGCTACTATGATGGCTTCTCCTTTGGTCTTATCGGAGAGCATCCGTACTACTTCGGCCATTTTGATTTTTTCTGTGGTAGGGGCTAGTTCTGGTATGGTTATACAGGATTCTTCCTCCGCATCTAGTTCCCTGAACTTTTCCAACCATTCTTCGTGGCTATTCTGATTGAGTAGAGGAATCAGCATTTTGAGCGCCTCTTTGGCATCACCAACAACGGGTGCATTGGCTTTCACTACCTTGTCTACCTCGGCGGGGTCAATCTCAATGTGTACTATTTGTGCCTGCTTTGCGTACCGACTCACGTCGCCGGTCACACGGTCGTCAAACCGGAGTCCCACGCCAATCAGCACATCGCATTCGTTGGTAAGTCGGTTGGTGCTGTAATTACCGTGCATGCCAAGCCAACCGGCGTAAAGCGGGTGGTTGACGGGTACGGAAGATAGCCCCAAGAGGGTGGAAGCACAGGGAATACCGGTCTTTTCCAGTAGTTGCATCAACTCCTGTTCCGCACCAGCTATCTTGACTCCGTGTCCGAATAGCAGGAATGGGCGCTTTGCCCCGTTGATCAGGCTAGCGGCTTTTTCCACCTGTTCTTTTTTGGGAATTAGCCTTGGATGATAGCTTACCAATTTTTCGCAGAACGTGTAAGTAAATGATTTTGACATCATTTCACTTTGCGCATTCTTGGTAATATCAATCAATACCGGCCCCGGACGACCCGACTTGGCAATGTAGAAGGCCTTGGCCATTATTTCCGGAATCTCGTCGGCGGAGGTAATCTGATAATTCCATTTGGTAATTGGCATCGTAATCCCGATTACGTCAGTTTCCTGAAAAGCATCGGTACCTAATAAATGCTTGGCCACCTGCCCAACGATACATACCATGGGGGTAGAGTCAATAATGGCATCGGCAACGGCTGTTACTAGGTTGGTAGCGCCAGGGCCGGAGGTTACCAAGCAGACGCCTACCTTGCCAGAAACACGAGCGTAGCCTTCGGCCGCGTGCCCGGCGCCCTGCTCGTGGCGTACCAGAATGTGATCAATCTTATCCTGATAGTCATAAATAGCATCGTACACGGGCATAATAGCTCCACCGGGGTATCCAAAAATAGTTTCTACGCCTTCTATGATCAATGACTTAATGACCGCATGGGAACCGTTTATGATTTGGGATGTCTCAACCCCTATCTCTGGTTCCATACCGTCGAGGGCCAACAAATTCGTTTCGTTTCTTTCCATGACTTTATCTGGATTTGTTTGTTGTCTTTTTATGCTTCGTCGGTCACACAACCTTCACTGGCTGACTTTACATTACGAATGTATTTGCCCAGCATTCCCTTCGTAAACATCGGTTCAGGTTGTATCCAAGCAGCTTTCCGGGTAGCCATTTCCTCATCCGAAATATGCAAAGTCAATTGTCGGGTGTTGGCGTCGATGGTAATTTTATCGCCGTTTTTTACCAAAGCGATCGGACCACCTTCGTACGATTCAGGGGTGATGTGCCCTACCACGAATCCGTGCGTACCGCCGGAGAAACGCCCATCGGTGATGAGGGCAATTTTATCGCCCAATCCAGCTCCCATAATCGCCGAAGTAGGTTTTAGCATTTCCGACATACCCGGTCCGCCTTTCGGGCCAGAATTACGGATCACTACCACCTGTCCTGCTTTGATTTCACCTTTGGAGAGTGCATCAATAATCTCAGATTCGTGCTCACATATTTTGGCGTCTCCTTCAAAGGTAAGGCCTTCCTTACCCGTGATTTTTGCAACCGCTCCGTTAGGGGCAAGGTTGCCATATAGTACTTGAATGTGTCCGGTTGACTTAATTGCTTTGGAAATTGGGAAGATGATTTTCTGGGTTTCGAAGTTCAGATCCGGGATTTCGCTCAGGTTTTCGGCAATGGTTTTTCCGGTCACGGTCAGGCAATCTCCGTGAATCAATCCTTCGCCGTGCAGGTACTTCATGATAGCCGGTACACCACCAATCTCTAAAATATCCTCCATGTAGTACTTCCCGCTTGGTTTCAGATCGGCAATGTAGGGAGTACGATCACTCACTGCCTGAATATCGTCAAGCGTGAGCGGGATACCCGCTGCGCGGGCAATGGCGAGGTAGTGCAAAGTAGCGTTGGTAGATCCTCCCAGGGCCATCACGATGGTCAGAGCATTTTCCAGCGATTTGCGGGTAATGATTTCTTTGGGAGTAAGGTCCATTTCGAGCAAAAGTTTCATGGCCGCTCCGATTTTCTTGCACTCCTCCTGCTTTCCTGCGTGGGTAGCTGGGTAGCTGCTGCTAAACGGCAGGCTCAGCCCCATGGCTTCAATAGAAGCGGCCATGGTATTGGCGGTATACATACCTCCGCAGGCTCCGGCGCCGGGAATGGAGTTCTGAATAATACCCTCGTAATCCTCATCTGAAATATTACCAGCAAATTTTTTGCCGAGAGCTTCAAAAGCCGATACGATATCTAATTTCTGTCCTTTGTAGTGTCCCGAGCGAATCGTACCACCGTATACCATGATGGCAGGGCGTTCGAGGCGGGCCATGGCCATGACGGCTCCGGGCATGTTTTTATCACAACCCACTACCGCAATCACGGCATCGTACCATTGAGCGGCTACCACAGTCTCGATAGAATCGGCGATGATGTCGCGGCTGGGCAGCGAGTAGCGCATTCCGGCGTTTCCGTTGGTCATACCGTCAGACACCCCAATGGTATTGAAGATTAATCCAATCATGTCGTTAGCCTGTACTCCTTGCTTTACATACACCGACAAGCCGTTTAGGTGCATATTACACGGGTTACCTTCGTATCCGGTGCTAGCTATTCCGATTTGTGGCTTTGCCATATCGCTCTCCTTCAACCCGACCGCGTAGAGCATTGCCTTAGCTGCGGGGTTGGTAACTTCTTGGGTAAGAGTACGCGAGTATTTATTAAGGCTTTTGGTATCGGTTGAGTTCATGGGGTAGTACTACTAAGGTGATTTTATAAGGCTTTGGTATTGAAATCGTTTCATAAAAAAAAACTCACTCAGCTTGTGTGTGAGTGAGGCTGCGTATCTGATACACCGTTTTCACCCACACCCTACCCTAATGGGTGCTGATGAGTGTAATGGCATGTAGATCAGAAATAAATAGGAACGCTATTTAAAGAAATGTTTGATTCAGTGTAATTTCGCTAGATGCGTAATTACACTACAAATAAGAGGTCTATCTTTTTATTTTCCAAATATTCACCCTTCTTTTTCTGCTAATTATAAAGAACCTCTGTTTTAATTATCTTTGTATCATCACCGAATGCTAGAAATAGCTATTTTTAACTATAAATAATACAAATTACTCTGATACCTATGTCAACTACCGAGTCCGTATCCGGCTATGATCATTTAGAGCGCATGAGCGTTCGGGAGCTACTAACCAGTATAAATCAGGAAGATAAGATGGTACCGTTGGCCGTCGAGAAGGCAATTCCTCAAATTGAAAAACTCGTGGAGCAAATCGTGTCCCGCATGCAGCAGGGAGGGCGTCTCTTCTACATTGGTGCCGGTACTAGCGGTCGCTTGGGGGTGGTGGATGCTTCGGAGTGTCCGCCAACCTATGGTGTTCCGTTCGATTTGGTAGTTGGGCTAATCGCCGGAGGAGATGCGGCCATCCGGAAAGCCGTAGAGAACGCTGAGGATGATTTTGAACAAGCCTGGAAAGATTTGGGGGAGTACAAAATCACGACTTTGGATTCATTGGTAGGTATTGCCGCCTCGGGTCGGACACCCTACGTAATCGGAGGGTTACAGCAAGCGCGTAAGGCGGGCATCCTGACGGGTTGTATTGTGTGTAACGACGGGTCGAAAGTAGCTGAGGCCGCAGAATTTCCGGTAGAGGTGGTAGTTGGCCCCGAGTTTGTGACGGGAAGTACCCGGATGAAATCCGGTACGGCCCAAAAGCTGGTACTAAATATGCTCTCGACTTCGGTTATGATCCGGCTGGGGCGGGTAAAAGGAAATAAAATGGTAGATATGCAAATGTCCAACCATAAGTTGGTTGAGCGAGCTATACGAATGGTTATGGAAGAATTGGGAGGTACTCGGGAAGAAGCCGAAGAACTTCTCAAAGCCCATGGTAGCGTTCGCGGAGCCATTGATGCCGGACGATTGAAACAAGATGAAATGAATTAGGATTAACACGAAACCACTAGATGTATGAAAGCAGCAATTTTAGAAGTACTTCACGAACCCTTGGTTAGTAGGGAAACCGAAAAGCCCACCGCCCAAAAGGGTGAGGTGGTGGTGCAGATAAAAGCCGCCGCGCTTAACCACCGGGACGTATGGATACAGAAAGGATTATACCCCAATATTAACCCCCCTATTATCTTAGGGTCTGACGGAGCCGGGGTAGTGGCCGAAATTGGCGAAGGCGTAAGCGAGTATTGGCTTGGAAAGGAAATAATCATCAATCCATCGCACAACTGGGGCGACAACCCGGCTTTTTATGGCGATGACTACAAAATTCTGGGCCTGCCCGATAACGGTACCTTTTGTGAGTATATCAAAGTAGAGGCAAAGTATTTGATGCCAAAGCCGGAACACCTTTCGTTTGCTGAGGCAGCCTCACTACCCTTGGCTGGCCTTACGGCTTGGCGGGCACTGATGTCGCGGGGTGGTTTTAAGCCGGGTAACCGAGTACTGGTAACGGGCGCCGGAGGGGGAGTAGCTTTGTTTGCTATTCAGTTTGCGGTAGCAGCCGGGGCCGAGGTATGGGTCACTTCGGGCTCAGACCAAAAAATACGTAAAGCCATTTCGCTGGGGGTCAAAGGGGGTGTCAACTACAAAGAACCTACCTGGTACCGCGATCTGCTGGTAAAGGCGAAGGCTCCTAAGACGGGCTACTTTAATGTCATCATTGATAGCGCCGGTGGCAAAGGCTTCACGCGGCTCATTGACGTAGCGGCGCCGGGAGCTTCTATCTGTTTTTACGGAGGTACGGCCGGAAATATAACCGATATAGTACCGGCCAAGGTATTCTTTAAGCAACTCAATATCTATGGTACTACCATGGGTACCGAAACGGAGTTTGAAGAAATGCTCCGATTTATAGAAGAGAAAAAGTTAGTGCCGATAGTGGATGAAGTTTTTGAACTAAGCGATGCCGAAGCGGCCCTGCGCCGGATGGATAGCGGAGAGCAGTTTGGGAAGATTGTACTTCGGGTAGCGGATTGAGTACTACGCGTGCTTGTATGAAGAAAAACCAAAAGTGGCCCGGATGTTATGTACGGGCCACTTTTGGGCTATTTAAAGTACTAAAAGCTGGATCAGGATACAGCATCATACACCTGCACACGATCCCAAAGAGAAGCACAAGTATCGATAAACGTCATGTGATCGGGGTGTACCTGATACATATCGTGGGCTGCTTTGTCGATAAAGACAAACGTGATCGAAAAATCATAGGTATGATCAATGACCGGGCGACGGGTATCCGCCGGAGCACCGATGTAGCCGGTATGGATCTCGCTATTTACTCGCTACGTGACAGAGAATAAACAGGGCAAACGCATGAGAATTTCAAGTTACTAATTCCATCATATACTCTATATCATAAGCTGCCTTGACTCTTCTTTTTTTAGACTTAATTTATCATCATACTCAGCGATAATCTGTAAGGCTAATTTTCTTAACGTAGCTAAATTTTCAGGGGCATTACCTTTCCTTGCTCTGCAAGAATCTTCTAAAAATGTCACGTCTAAATGCCAGTGCAAATGATTCTCAATACTCCAATGTCCTCTGACTAAATAGTTATAATACAAGGCATTAGTTTCATTTTCATCACTAATATCGTATTTCAGTTGTCTTTTTATCGCCAATAGTTCTGATTGACTCTACTTTTACCAGTGTTTGTAGTCCTTCCCATTGAGCTATTATTTCTTTCTCTATCGTTGCTTGGGCTGAGAGAATACTACATTTTCTGGTT
>Ga0209702_10003545_pt1 | contig 24348 bp, 18 predicted proteins | sample FRY01_FD_187210 | JGI IMG/M metagenome (GOLD analysis project Ga0209702, IMG submission 187210) | Freshwater microbial communities from Lake Fryxell liftoff mats and glacier meltwater in Antarctica - FRY-01 (SPAdes) (version 2) | ecosystem: Environmental > Aquatic > Freshwater > Ice > Glacier... | reverse complement strand
CCAATACGGTCATTCTTGATGATGGAGGTAGGAGTGTTGTCAGACGTAGATGCCATAGGTCTGCATCCTATGGCATCTATGCCCAATCTGGATAGAGAGGTTCTGTTGACCGCTTACGCTAATGGCTACCCATCCGTAATGTGTGTTCCCATCCTTTTCTAGCTCAAGCCCCACGTAACGCGTCTCTAAGCCCGGAATGACCGAATCACATTCTGGAGGACTCCCTGGTTGAACTCTCCCATTACAAAAGTAAATAAATGCACCTCCGTCATCGAGGGCATTAACTCGGTCGTCTAAACCATTCCAACTCATAGGCGATAGCGTCACCAATTCTATCGCTTCTCCACCAAGAAGCGGTACAATTGCACGGCCAAGATCTGGTAACGTCGCGACTATCGAAAGAATTCGATTATTTCCTGTCGGAACAATCGATGCTTGATTTCCCGAATTCGTAGTAAAGAAATCGAGGGTTCCATCACCATCTAGGTCAATGTATTGACGCAGCAGACCTTCGGAGCTATCAAAAACTTCTCCTGGGGCAATCGATCGTGCAACGATTACTCCCTCTGCACACAGAGGAAGTAATACACCAAGAATAATTATCCAGATCGATTTCATTCAACTTTTCTAACTCGCCAAAATTTCTTTGTGATCGTGCGCACATTGTCTGACAACGTGAAATGCCTCCTGATTTTCAAACACCGATGGACAGGGAAATCTATTTTCGAGAGCGGCTCAACAGGCCGAGCATTAATCCTAAGCAGAGCAAGAATGATCCAGAAGGTTCTGGCACCGCTCCAGCGATGATAGAAACACCGGGGTCGGTCTCATAGGCCCATGCAGTCACATTCACATGCTGAAGCACTGATAATTCTGAGTTGATGGCCACCCATCCGTAATGTGTGTTGCCATCCTTTTCAAGTTCAAGCCCAACATAGCGCGTCTCTAAGGCAGGGATGACCGAATTACATTCTGGAGGACTTCCCGGTTGGACACGACCATTGCATTTGTATATAATTGCTCCTCCGTCGTCAAATTGGTTGATCTGATCTGCTAGTCCGTTCCAGCTCATGGGCGATATGAGATCAAATCCTATTGCCTCTCCGCCAAGAAGAGGCGCGATAGCACGGCCAAGATCAGGCAATGTTGCCACTATCGAGAGAATTCGGTTGTTCCCTGTCGGGACAATCGCGGCCTCGTTTCCTGCTGTCGTAGTGAAAAAATCAATGGTGCCATTACCATCCAAATCAATATGATTACGCAGAAGACCTTCCGAACTGTCCGTCACCTCCCCAGGTGCGATAGATCGATAGATGACCGCTCCCTCCGCACACAGAGGGAGCAATACACCAAGAATAATTATCCAGATCGATTTCATTCAACTTTTCTAACTCGCCAAAATTTCTTTGTGATCGTGTTCGGGTCTCCCGTCACTTCTCTGGCGACGAACGATGTCTGAGCAACGATGTCACCTGTGACATCGGAGAAAGACCCTACGCTCAAATCCAAGGATTCCTGAACACGATACGTCGAACCGATCAAGGCCGGCCAAACCAAAGTAAACTTATCGGCTCCGGTCTGCGTGATGCTTGTGACGGCCAGCTTGAGCGCAGGATTGGGCTCAATTCCGGAAATGAGGACCGCCACTCTTTGGGGGGCGGGGCTACCCGTGTCATCGACAAAGGTCTCTCCGATAGCAGGAGAAAGCACGATATTGTAGCTTTGCCCTGCACTGGGACTACTCACAATCACCTGCTCTACGTTATCCCGGTCATTAACGCCAGTTGTCGCGTTGGACGACGGACTAGCAGGATTGAGAACGAAAGGATTAAAAGTCGAGGCTCCAGAAGTCACCTGCAATTGAAAATCATTGACCAGCATCCTCGTGCTGATGTCCACAACGGCGGCTGGCTCGGTTCCCGCAGGGTCCGTCGAGCAAGCCGTCACCTTTAATGGTATTCCACCCGTGGCCGTCACGGGAATGGTGACGGTAGCACCGTTCTGGACAAGCACCATTCGCACGTTTTGTCCTTGGTGTGTGGATTCGCTCTGCTGGATTAGTTCCGCCGCGCTCTCCGCATTCACAAGTCCCCATCCACTTTTATAGTCAGGTCCGGAGTTCAGAATATCGTCGGCGGTATGAATGATGGTTCCCTTAAGCAGCGAAGCCGATGGCTCGTAGCCGTCTCCACGGTAACGACGCATAAGCTCGACGAGAAGTCCTATGCTTCCGGTCACGGATGGGGCTGCTTCGCTTGTTCCGCTGAAGGTCGTGTATGGTCCATCGCTGCCATCGGACGGATCATCATATGCAGCAGATTCTACGACGTCACCATTCGCGCAAACATCAGGTTTAATTCGGCCGTCATCCGTTGGGCCGAAAGATGAAAAGTTACTCATCTGCGGATTGCTGCTTTGGCTGTATCCACCAACAATATCTAGAACAGAGCCAACGGTGAGGATATTTTTCGCCACAGAATCTGGTGGCATCGAATCAAATCCCGAAGTGCCCCCGTCAGCAGGCCGGACAGCGGTAGATAGAATAAATTGGAAAGTAGAGAAATTGAATTCAAAATGAGTTCCAGCTGTCGGGTCTCCTCGATCATTGCCCGCAGCCCAAACCGGAAGCAATGCGTCAGAGCCGTAAACGGTAGAATCGATCTCCGCCGACAGTGCGTCTGTATACCGCCCGAATACGTGGTCTTCCGTCTGGCTGAAAGCAGAATTTGCAAACCATGCTCCATATGTTCCCGGGGCGATATTGAGCGTTCCTGTCTGTACGCCCGCGGCATTAAAAACAGGATAAGCAGTTGTCACATTGACAGGAAACGAGGTCCACCCCGGATTCGGACCGTAAGAGTGGTTTGAGGTGAAAATATTGTCGGAAGTATCTACGTTAGAAAATATCCCTCCCATCTCGATGAGATCACGAAGAGAATCTCTTGAGTGAACGCTCGCCTGAAAAGCCATTCCCTTAGCGTTAGTATTAACGCCGGCCGAAGACATGATTCCAGTGGTATGAGTTGAGTGGTCACCGACTGAAGAGGCTCCATCCATATTCTGCACCCGAGTATCGGACAATCTCCAGTAATCCAATCCTTGACCATCTGTGAGTGATTGAACGGCGGTAGTAGTGTAGGTGGCATTAAGGCCTGTATATGAGCAAGCTGTAACTGTGGGCGATCCAACTATACTCGTTGCGGTCTCTTCCTTCATGGAGAGAAGGTTCCAACCCGACACCAGATTATCCCTGTTGAAACTCCGTTGCCAATAGTTGCTTGCTGAGCTTCCAAACCGTAGCTCGATAGCGCCAGTTACGGCGAGGAAGTTGATGTCACCAAAATAATACCAGACTGCGATCGTTTGATCTGTGAAATCGTGCGCGCTCGGTTGCTGCCGCGCATAGAGGGTGGAAATCTGGCCTGTGACACGCCTCAAGTCTAAACAAGCGGACCCTTCCTGGCATGCAGATCCATTGGAAACAATGGAGCCGCCAGTGCTCGCAGTCCATCCAGAAGTAGAATCAGCGGAATCTACCGTTACGACATTGGCCGTGAATTCCGGGTGATCGATAACCAACCCGTCTGGTTCCCATACGCCGATCCGCACTCTCGGCGAATTGATACTCATGCCTGACAAGTCAAAACCAGAAGAACCACCAGGCCAAAGGTCATCAGCGGAAATTGTATCAGCGGCTACTGTCGATGACCTCGTATGTGTGTAGGTTGGAAGACCATTTGATTCTCCGGAAAGCACTGCGGTTCCACCATTGAGTAGCTTAAATCTATCCGGCATTCCGAGCCGATCAGCCGCAACTTTAGCCGCCTTCATTTTGTTGTTCTCTGCGATGGACATCGCTAGAAGCTTATCCCCCATTCTCTGTCGTTTCGCAGCCTTCCTGCCTTCGAGCGCCACAGGCTCACCATTGGTATCCACAGCGTCATCGTGCATGAGAGGCTCAAGCATTTTGCGGAGTTCCGCTTGTCTCACAGCGGCTCGCTTTTTGACCTCCTCAGCATTTGCCTTGCCTTGTGCGATGTCCTCCGGTGTGATATTTCGAGGCATTGGATTTTCTGCTTCTGGATTCCGCATCAGCACCATTTCCTGATAATCGGTGATGCCATCGCCATCGGTATCAGTGGACTTGTTCCGGTGTTTGACATCGGGGAACATCGCGCACCACAGGTCACACCACCCGTCTCCGTCAAAATCGTGAAGCTTTCGGGTCCTAGTGAAGTCACCCAAGGTAAACTCCACTTTGGGACCACCCGCCGTATGCTCGATGATTTTGACTTTCGGTTCATCGGCCTGTGAGGTGAGCATTCCGGCAGTCGAGAAGACGATTGCGGCTAGAGTTACCCGAATGGCGCGACTGGAGTAGTGGATAGGTTTATCTTTCATTCGTTTGGAATGATGGATTTACTTTATGTGGGAGACATGGGAATAACAGATGTATTTTTTTCTGATATTTGAACTGATTTGGTGACTCAAACCACCCGATAAGGTAGGCTGAAACAGAAGGCCGCGCAAACTTTTTCTGTTCTTCGGCGTGAGCCTGGTTGTCGGCGTTGAAGATGACAGCGATGTCAGAGGCCACTTTGCTTTTGAGGCCTTGTTTGGTGATGTAGTTTTGCGCGTTTTGCTGAAGATGGAATTGGCAGTGTTGCCAGATACTGGCGTTGAAGGTGGCTTTCAGTCCCGCACGCAGATCGGTGTGGGCATCCGAGACGATGAAGTCGGGGATGCCGATGCCGCGTTCCTTGAGGCTGTGAAGAAATTCACGCCAGTGGACTTCGGCTTCTGAGAGGGCGGTGCTGACGCCGAGGATCATGCGCTTGCCGTCGGTCGCTACGGCGGACGCCGATGGCGATGAGGGTAGCGCAGTCCCGCACGATTCCGTTGATGCGGACTTTGTAGTAAGTGGCGTCGATGGCCATGTAGAGGATCTCGGGAAGGGGGCCAGGGCGATCAATTGGTTTAATCTGGGATGCGGGTGGTTTGGTTGAGCAGGGTGAGGGCTTGGCGGGGATAGCTCGCGTAGTGATCGAGGGCGGCGTTGAGCGAGCGATATTCTTCCCAGTCGATACGCGCCAGTAAGGCCCCGCGCATTAAGGCCAAGTTCTTCGCTCCTTGCCCTGTCCGACGGGGACTGCGGTCTTCCCGCCAGCGGCTGGTATCTCGCCGCCAGTGGTTTTTGTTTTCCACCGACCAATGACCCCGTCCAATTTCGGCAAGCTGCCCGGGGCTTTTCTCGCCCTCTTCCAGGCTGGTGATGAAGATGCGCATTTCGGCCCGTGGGCGACCCGTCTTCTTGCCGGTCCAATACCGGGTCAGGGCTATGAGTTGCCGCGCTCCGGGAAAGCGGCTGATCTCTTCATCTAACGGGATCACTCTGAGGGTGCGCTTTTCGATCCGTCCGTGCCCGCTCTCAATTTCACTCTCCCAGAGCGGACCCATCCCGCTGATCTTTTGAAAGCCCAATCTCTGACGCGCTTTTTTAAAGAGGGTCTTTTTCAGTCTTTGATGGAGGGGAGAACACCTGGTCGTATCGGGGATTCACGAATCTGTAGAATCACAGTCTTAATGAGGTGATCATAGCGATCCATGGCGGCAACGCCGTATTCTCCAAGGGTATAATCTCTAATCTCATCGATAGCGACTTGAGCCGCATCCGATATCCGGAGTCGCAACATGTTATTGAGGTGCTTTTTCTAATGTGTGTTGGATGTCGAGGGGGATGTTGTCTGAGATGGTGTTGATGACTTGGGAAACCAGCCAGCCCTGGTGGAGGAGCTGAGATTCGGGAGTTTCACATTGGATATCTTCTGCCGAACTGGTTTCAGGGAGATCTGAATTTCAGCTCGAGAAAATATGACCGCAAGGCCGAAAGGCCTCTCATTCGGAGTCTGTTCTAGATGTCGGTTTAGGAGTCTCCGAAGCGGCGGCGGGGCTCCGCTTCGCCTTTTTTAGGCGAGGATGTCCGAGATGATTTTCGCAGGGATCACTCCGATGAGCTTATGGTCGAGCCCCTGGTATTTGAAGGTGAGCTGATTGTGATCGAGCCCGAGTTGATGGAGGATAGTTGCGTGCAGGTCGCGGAAGTGGACGGGGTCTTTGGTGACGTTGTAGCCAAAGTTATCGGTTTCACCGTGGACCATGCCGCCTTTGACGCCGCCGCCCGCCATCCAGATGGAGAAGGCTCTGGGGTGATGGTCCCGACCGTAGTTTGTTTCGTTGAGGGTGCCCTGTGAGTAGACGGTGCGGCCGAATTCGCCGCCCCAAATGACGAGGGTATCTTCGAGCATGCCCCGCTGTTTGAGGTCTTGAACGAGGGCCCAGCAGGGTTGGTCGATGTCCTCACACTGTGGTTTGATGTGAGCGGGAAGGTTGCCGTGTTGGTCCCAGCCACGATGAAAAATCTGTACGAACTGGACGCCTCGTTCCATCATGCGACGAGCAAGGAGACAGGAGCTGGCGAAGGAGCCGGGAGTCTTGGCCTGCGGGCCATACATTTCGCGGGTCTTTTCGGATTCGCCCGAGAGGTCGCTCAGTTCGGGAACGGAAGCCTGCATGCGGAAGGCCATTTCGTACTGCTGCATGCGGGTCTGGGTTTCGTCGTTGCCGACCAGTTCGAAGCTCTTCTGGTTGAGTTGATTGAGGCTGTCGAGCATGTTGCGGCGGAGGTCGCGATCGATGCCCGGGGCATCCTTGATGAAGAGGACAGGGTCGCCTTGGGAGCGGAGGGCGACACCGGCGTGCTTGCCGGGCAGGAAGCCGGGGCCCCAGAGTCGGGACGAGATCGCTTGCACGTTTCCGGGGCCAGTGTGTTGGGCGTGAAGAACGACGAAGTTGGGAAGGTCTTCGTTTTGGGATCCCATTCCGTAGGCGAGCCAGGAGCCAAGGGAGGGTTTGCCGTTTTGCTGGCTGCCGGTGTAGCAGAGTTGGTTGGCGGGTTCGTGGTTGATGGCCTCCGTGTGCATCGATTTGATGATGGTAATGTCATCAGCCATCTTGGCAGTGTAGGGGAGGAGTTCGGAGATCCAGGCTCCGGATTTTCCGTGCTGTTTGAACTTGAAAATGGAGGGTGCGAGCGGGAACTTGGCCTGCCCGGAGGTCATGCCAGTGAGGCGTTGGCCCTGCTCCTTGAGGTAGGGGCCGAGGTCTTCAGCGAAGCGATCCTTGAGATGGGGCTTGTAGTCAAAGAGATCGAGCTGGCTGGGTGCGCCGAGCATGGAAAGATAGATGACACGCTTGGCCTTGGGTGCGATTTTTTGAAGTTCGGAGGGAAGGGCTGAATTGGCGAGGGCGCTCAAGGAGCTTGGCAAAAGCGAGGCAAGCGAGGCCATGCCCAGTCCGGTTCCATTTTTGCGGAAGAACTGACGACGGGAGATTGCGGCGTTGTAATCGGCGAGTGAGTTCATGGCTTACTTGGTGAGGGTTTCGTCGAGGTTGAAAATTTGGGAAGCGATGAGCGTCCAGGCTGCGAGTTCGGTTGGGGGAAGGGCGGGGTCGGGCTTGCTGGCTCCGACGGTGATGAGTTCTCCGGCGAGTTCAGGCGATTCAGTGTATCGCTTGAGGTGGTGATCGAGGGCCTTCTTGACGAGGGCTTGTTCGTCGTTGGCGAAGGTTCGTGACATCAAGGCCTTCGTGATGAGGTCGAGACGCTGGCTGAAGGAGTCGCTCGCTTTGAGGGCCTTTGATGCCAGTTGGCGGGAGGTTTCGATGAATTGAGGATCGTTCAAGGTGACGAAGGCTTGGAGTGGCGTGTTCGTGATGTCGCGGCGGACGCAGAAAACTTCGCGAGTTGGAGCGTTAAAAATTTCCATGCTCGGCGGAGCCGCGGTGCGTTTCCAGAAGGTGTAGAGTGAGCGACGGTAGAGGTCCTCATCCTGGCCCTGCTGGTAGGAACGGGTATTGGATTCCGTCATGGCAACAGCTTCCCAGATGCCCTCGGGTTGGTAGGGCTTGACCGAGGGTCCCCCGATTTTATGGGCGAGGAGTCCGCTGGCGGAAAGGGCGAGGTCGCGGATTTGTTCGGCTTCGAGGCGATGGCGAGGCGAGCGCCAGAGGTAGATGTTGGTGGGATCTTTTTCGCGGTTTGCAGAAGTGACCTTGGCTGCTTGTTGGTAGGTTGCCGAATTGGTGATGAGGCTTACGATATGCTGGAGGTCCCAGTTGTTCTCCATGAATTCGACGGCGAGGAAATCTAACAATTCGGGATTGGTGGGGCGTGCGCCCATGATGCCGAAGTCTTCGGTTGTTTCGACGAGTCCGCGTCCGAAGAAATAATACCAAATGCGATTGACGGTGACGCGGGCCGTGAGCGGATTTTTGTTAGAGACGAGCCATTCGGCGAGATCCTTGCGGGAGAGTTGGGCATCTTTGGGCTTGCTCCCGAAGAGTTCAGGAATGGCAGCGAAGACCTTGTCGCGTTCAAGGGAATATTCGCCACGCTCAAGAATGTGGGCAAAGGCCGGTTCTTTTTTCTCTTCCATGATGAGGGTGACGGCTCCGTTGCTGCGGAGGTGGTCGAGCTCGTCGGCGAGAGGTTTTTTCTTGGCGAGAAGGTCGCGGGTTGGGACGTCTGCTTGATTGATGTAGTGATTGAAGATGGCTTCGTTTTGCATCTTGTCCCGCTTGTCGACAGGGACGGCGAGGAGTTGGTTGATGGTGGTGTTGGTTGCGGTTTGGGCCACTTCGGCGGCGTTGAGAAGGCGGCGATAGAATTGGAATCCGTGGAAGTTTGCGGTGCCTTGAAGGCGCGAGTCCGGGTGGCGCGCTCCGAGGCGGGTCGGGACCTTGGTGAGGAGGCTCTCGACTTTGCCGGTGTGGGAGTAGCTGATGGGCATGGCCGTGCCATCAACATAAACCGTGAGTGATTGGTTGGGCTCGGCCATGCCGTTGTAGCTTACCATGACGTGCAGCCATTTTTTGGCGGGGAGAGGAGAGGTGGTGACAGCCTTAATGGCATTGTCCGGCCAGCGGTCAATGAGGTGCGATCCGAGGCGTCCGTCCTCGAGCCAGAGATCCCAGCCGCGGTAATCACTGCCGACATCGATGCGTGAAATAATGGGGCCGTTGGAGTCTTTATCGAGGTAGAGATAGCCGCCGAAGGTAATCTGGTCGCGGGCTTCGAAGACGCCCACGGTGCCGAGATCGAGGTTGAGGTCGGCGAGGTTGATGGCCTTGCCGAAGCCGGGGGCGTCGGTGGTTTTGCCCTTGAACTCCCATGATTGAGGTTTGCCGCTAATGAGGCCCTCGGTTTTGCCGTCCTTTACAAGGAAGGGGAGGGAGGTCTCGGGGATCAGGGCGGTTTCGATCGTGGGATTTTCTGACTGGGCGGCGAGCCAGGTTTGAAAGTCGGGTTGCGCGTCCTTGAGGCGTTGGGCCACGGCTTGGTCGGTATTGGAAAGTTCTTGTTGAAGTTCGTTCCATCTCGGGCGGTCGGACACGCGCGGGGCAAAAATGGTGGGCGGATGTTCGGCGCTGTTCTGGTCCATGGCGGGCATGGTGGTGTTGCGGAAGAAGGCGGACATCGCGTAAAAATCCTTCTGCGAAACGGGGTCGAATTTGTGATCATGGCAAGCAGCGCAGCCGGTGGTGAGGCCGAGCCAAATTGCGGAAGTGGTGGAAACTCGATCGGTGGCGTAGATCATCTCGTATTCCTTGTCGATGGCACCGCCTTCTCCCGTGGTGGGGAGGCAGCGGTTGAAGCCGGTGGCGATCGTTTGTTCGAGGGTGGGATTGGGAAGAAGGTCGCCCGCGATTTGCTCGATCGTGAATTGATCGAAGGGCATGTTTTGGCGGAAGGCATTGATGACCCAATCACGGTAAGGCCAGATGGAGCGGTAGTTATCGATGTGGATCCCGTGGCTGTCGGCGTAGCGAGCGGCATCGAGCCAGTGTCGTCCAAAGTGTTCGGCGTATTCGTCGGTGGCGAGGAGGCGACCGACGGCCATCTTAACGGCAGTGGGAAGGTCCTGAGCGGCGCTCTCGCGGAACGACGCAACTTCCGCCGGAGTTGGAGGGAGGCCGGTAATGTCGAAGGTGAGTCGCCGAATCAGGCGGGCCGCGTCTTCGGGTTTGTTGGGATCGAGTCCAAATTGTTGATGGTTGTTGGAGATGAAGGCGTCGACCGCGTTTTCGCCCCAGGTTTGTTTCGGGACGTCAGGGCGGGTTGGAGAGATGAAGGACCAGTGCTCTTCGTAGACTGCGCCTTGTTTGATCCACTTTTTGAGCAGGGCGACTTCGTGAGTTTTGAGTGGTTTTTTGTGAGAGTCCGGAGTGGGCATGACCTCATCGGGATCGGTGGAGATGATGCGTTTGATGACCTCCGAGGCATCGGGATCTCCTTTGATGATGGGCGGGGGGGCGTCTTCGCGCTCCATGAAGGCGAATTCCTCGCGGTCTAGTCGAAGCGGTTCTGATTTCGGCGCACGGGTCGAGGAGTCCGGGCCGTGGCAGTGGTAGCAGTTTTCCGAGAGGATGGGCTGGATGTGCTCGTTGAAGTCGATCGTATCCGGCAGCTCGACTCCGTTCAGGAGAGCAACGGGTAGGAAGAGGGAGATGACGAGAGGGTTCTTCATGAGTGAGGCAAGTTACGGTGGGAAGAGGGAAGGTTCTACAGATTTTTTCCTTTCAAAGTCTGCCACCCAATCACGGCTCCTAAACAAGCATGGATTTTGAAATCAACAAGGAGACCTCTTGCTTGCGTTGAGGAAAGAAAATCAGCGATGTTGTCAAGAGGGACAAGGTGGGTGGTGTCCCGAAGCGAGAGATAGCGGCCTGCAAAATGGGAAATCGTCGTGTCAGAGGTAGCCTTGGGCATGTTTTGAGAATACTCTCTTAAGAATCAATGGCAATTCTCCGTAGAAGAGATTACCAAAGAGCGCGCATCTATGACCGGTGAAGATTTTGACATTCAGGTGAGCTTCCGCCACCGCATCCGTTTTACCCGAGGGGCTTTCTCTCCGGGCAACTCTCTCCTGTCCGGTCTTCTCGAGACCCGTGGCCACAGTAAAGTGCTGGTTTTCGTGGAAAATGGCTTGAGGGAGTTCTTCCCCTTGTTGGAAGGGCAGATTCAGGACTACTTTTCTGAGCTCGCGGGAATCCGTCTTACGGGCGTGGAGTGGCTCCTAGGGGCGGAGGTGGCGAAGCGTGACGACCGTGTTTATCAGTCAGCGATGGCTGCGATTGAGCGGCATCACATTGACCGCCATTCCTACATTGTCGTGATTGGTGGGGGAGCGTTTCTTGATGTCATCGGTTACGCCGCTGCCACTGGGCATCGCGGAGTGCGGCTGGTGAGATTCCCAACCACGACTCTTTCGCAGGACGATAGTGGCGTGGGGGTGAAGAACGGCATCAATGCCTTTGGAAAGAAAAATTTCATTGGAGCTTTTGCCGTTCCGTATGCTGTCGTGAATGATTTTGAATTTCTGCACACCCAGCCCGAGTTGACGCGTCGGGCTGGGCTGATTGAGGCTGTGAAAGTGGCCCTTGTGAAAGACGGTGAGTTTTTCGATTGGATGGAGAGCAACGTGGCCCGGCTTCGTGCTCTTGAGGAATCAGCGCTTGAAGAAGCGGTGCAACGTTCCGCCCTTCTCCATGCTCGGCATATTGCGTTGGGTGGAGATCCCTTTGAGTTGGGAAGCAGTCGCCCGCTCGACTACGGTCACTGGGCGGCCCACAAGCTGGAGCAGCTGACGGATTTTGAATTGAGTCACGGTGAAGCGGTTTCGGTGGGAGTGGCATTGGATACTCTCTATGCGGCCAAGGTGGGTCTGTTAGATCCGGCTGAAGCTGCCCGCGTCTTGAAGCTGGTCACTGATTTGGATCTACCGGTTTGGCATGAAGCACTGGAGTTGCGCGATGCCAAAGGACGTCGCCGAGTCTTTAACGGACTCGAAGAATTCCGCGAGCACCTTGGAGGGGAACTCACCGTTCTTCTCCTGAGCGCTCCGGGGATCGGAGTCGATGCGCACGAAATCGACGAAGCGATCTGGGAGGAGTGTGCCGATGAATTGAAGGAAATGGCTCTCGCGATAGTTTTATGAAACGAGTTGCCGTTCTCAATGTCGTGGGTCTCACCCGCGCGGTCCTGGCAGAAATGCCCCGCCTTAAAAAGTGGGCTGTGGGAAAAGAGTTGAGTAGTTTTCGCCCGGTTTTTCCTGCGGTCACTTGCACGGCTCAGAGTTCTTACCTTACCGGCAAGTCGGTGGGTGAGCATGGCATTGTCGGCAACGGGTGGTATGACCGAGAGTCAGCCGAAGTGAAGTTCTGGAAGCAGAGCAACCACCTCGTGAAGGGCGAGAAGGTTTGGGAGGCCGCGGGGGTCGACTGCGCCAAAATGTTTTGGTGGTATAATATGTATTCCTCGGCCGATTTTTCGGTAACTCCGCGACCGCTTTATCCTGCGGATGGGCGTAAGTTTTTTGATATTCACACCCAACCGATGGGCATGCGGGAAGAGATGAAAGCGGACCTCGGGGCTTTTCCATTCCCAGAATTCTGGGGCCCCAAGGCTGGGATTGGATCTTCGACGTGGATCGCGGACAGCGCGAAGTGGATTGAGGGAAAGGAGAGCCCGACCCTGAATTTGGTCTATCTCCCACATCTTGATTATGGGCTTCAAAAATATGGTCCCGGTGCTCCCGAAATGGAGGTGGAGTATCAGGCGATTGATGAGGTGACCTGCGATCTCATCGAGTTTCTTGAAGGGCGGGGCGTGGATGTTCTGGTGCTCTCGGAATACGGAATTTCTAAAGTCTCTAAGGCGATCCATTTGAACCGGATCTTTCGCGAGAAGGGCTGGATTCAGGTGAAGGATGAACTGGGGCTCGAGACTCTCGATTGCGGGGGCTGTCAGGCCTTTGCGGTAGCCGATCACCAAGTGGCACACGTTTACGTCAATGATCCCGCGATTGCGCAGGAGGTACGCGAGGCCGTGATGGCGGTTGAGGGTGTGCAGGAGATCCGCGAAGGCGCAGATCTCTGGGGAGAGGGAACCGGTCGCGAGCGCGGAGGGGACTTTGTCGCCGTGTCCGAGGCGGAGGCCTGGTTCACTTACTATTATTGGACCGATGAGGCCAAGGCTCCGGACTTCGCTCGCTGCATCGATATTCATCGCAAGCCGGGATATGATCCGGTGGAACTTTTTCTTGATCCGGAAATCAAGTTTCCGATTCTCAAAATCGTAGGGTTTCTCGCGAAGAAGAAGCTCGGCTTTCGCGGTTTGATGGATGTCATCCCGCTGGATGCCTCCCTGGTGAAGGGATCGCATGGGAGGGATACGGTTCCCGAAGACGAGCAGCCGGTTGCGATAGGAGCGGGGGCTGGGAAGGTGGCAGCGGCGGAGGATGTTTTTGGGTGGATGAAGGGGCGTTTGGAGTCATAGGTCTTTTGGTGATCACGGGGTGATCACGGGTCGGAGGAGTTTCCAGACGTTCTCCGCGACAACGGCCTGACCCTCGACCGTCGGGTGGATGCCGTCGGCTTGGTTGAGTTTTTCGACTCCACCGACGCCTTCGAGGAGGAAGGGGATGAGGGTGACTTTGGATTCTTTGGCGACTTCGGGGAAGAGGGCTTTGAAGCGGGCGGTGAAGTCGGGGCCCATGTTGTCGGGCATTTGCATGCCGGCGATGAGGATCTTAATTTTGGGGTTTTTGGTGCGGGCTTTTTTGATGATGCCGAGGAGGTTTTTTTTGGTTTCTTCGGGCGAGATGCCGCGCAGGCCGTCGTTGCCGCCGAGGGCGATGACGAGGATGTCCGCGCCTTTTGTCATGGCCCACGCGACGCGGCGCAGGCCACCGGCGGTGGTGTCGCCGCTGACTCCGGCGTTGGCGACGGTGTCGGGACGTTTGGCGGCGGCGATCTTTGCTTGAAGCAGGGCGGGGTAGGCCTCTTTGGGATCGAGTCCGTAGCCAGCGGTGATACTGTCGCCGAGGACGACGATGCGCTTGGCCGTATCATTTGCATTCGGGGCTTCTTCTGCGTATAGTAATCCGGTTGTGGCGAGCAGTAGCCCGATCATTAATTTTCTCAAATATGTCATCCCCATCGACCGCTAGTTTAGAATCCGCTTCGAATGATGTCAACCGACCCATCCTCAAGGTCACCGGTCTGCGAAAGGTCCATCAAACGGCGGGTCATGATCTGACGGTGCTGAAGGACGTGAGCCTGAGTCTCGATGCGGGAGATACGCTGGCGATCATCGGGCCCTCGGGGAGTGGCAAGACGACTTTGCTCGGGCTGTGCGCGGGGCTGGACGACGCGAGTGCGGGTTCAGTGGAGCTCGATGGCCTGGCGATGGAATCGCTGGATCAGGATGCGCGAGCGGCCTTGCGCAATCGGCTGGTTGGGTTTGTTTTTCAGAGTTTTCAACTGATTCCGACGCTGACGGCGATTGAGAATGTTCTGGTGCCGCTGGAGCTTCGTGGGGAATCAGGGAGGCAGGCGGAGGCGGAGAAATTGCTCACGGAGGTGGGTCTCGGGGATCGGCTTGATCACTATCCCTTGCAGCTTTCGGGAGGCGAACAGCAGCGGGTGGCGTTGGCACGGGCCTTCATCCATCGGCCGAAAATTCTTTTCGCGGACGAACCGACTGGGAATCTGGACTCGGGAACGAGTGGTCCGATCGTGGACATGCTTTTCCGCCTGAACCGCGAAGCCGGGACCGCGTTGGTGTTGGTGACGCATGACCCCGTGCTGGCGGCGAAGGCGCGCCGGGTGGTGACGATGAGCGGCGGAACCATTGTCTCGGAGGAGGAGAATGACGTCGTCTAACAATCAGGCGCTACCCCGCAGCTTGTGGACGGCTTTGTTCCATCCCTGGGTCTGGCGGATGGCGTGGCGGGACAGTCGTTCGCAACGGTTGCGTCTCGTGATTTTTTCGCTGGCGATTGTTTCGGGCATCGCGGCGCTGACGGCGATCCACTCGTTGAAGGCGAGCGTGGAGCGGGGGATCGCTTTGGAGGCGAAGGCGCTCTTGGGTTCGGATTTGCGGGTTTCTTCGCGCAAGGAAATCGGGGTTGATGAGGTGGGCACGCTTTCCGAGATGGCGAGCCGGGTCAGTCGTGAGGCGAGCTTTCCCTCGATGATGCGATTCCTACCGGATGGTGGAGCGCGTCTGATGCAGGTGAGAGGAATCGAAGGAGACTATCCCTTTTATGGGAAGGTGGAAACCCGGCCGGCCGGGGTCTGGGAGAAGTTGCGGGAGGGAGGTGGGGTGCTGGTGGAGCCGGCGATTCTTGATCAGTTTTCCGCGAAGGTTGGGGATGAAGTGGAGCTGGGGGGGATTCGTCTGAGGATTTTCGGGGTGGTTGACAAGCCCGCGCCGCGTGGCAACCGTTTCAGTGGATTTGCACCCGAGGCTTATGTCAATTTGGCGGACATCGAGAGCAGCGGGCTGCTGAGCCAGAATAGCATGGCGAGCTATCAGGTGCATCTTGAGATTCCGAACGCAGACGGTCTGGATTCGAGTTGGCTGAAGGACACGGTTCGCGAAGATTTCCCTGACACCCGGTGGAGGTTGGAAACGCCCGAAGACCGGCGTGAGAACCTGGGGGACGTGCTCGATAATTTTCAAAAATTCCTTGGGCTGATTGCCCTGGCATCGCTAGCGCTGGGGGCGATTGGCGTGGCGGGTGCGGTGCATGCCCACGTCACTCGTCGTATTCAGACGATAGGGATCCTGCGCTGCCTCGGGTGTCCGGGATACCTGGCGTTCGGGATCTATTTCGCGCAGGCGATGGCGCTGGGATTGTTTGGGGCGCTGCTGGGAGCGGCGCTTGGGATTGGGATTCAGATGGGATTGTTAGTGGCACTTGGCGATGAATTACCGATCTCGGTGAGTCCCTCGCCGGAGTGGATGATTGTCGCGCAGACGACGGCGATGGGCTTCGCGGTGTGCTGCGGATTTGCGCTCCTGCCGTTGATGAAGATTCGTGAGATTTCACCGGCAGTGACCTTACGCAGTGGGGGCAGTTTGAAAGGGGGATTTCTTCGGTCGCTGCCGGTTTATGCGTTGTTAGCGGGGCTGTTGGTGATGGTGGCGCATGCTCATGATCCGAATTGGAAACGTGCGCTGGCGATGGTGGGCGGAATGGCGGTGGCTTTCCTAGCGCTGGTGGCGGTGGCGTGCGGATTGATGGCAGTGACCCGTCGGGTGGTGGGTCCTCGTTGGCCGTATCTGATCCGGCAGGGTGTTTCGAATCTGCATCGCCCCGGAAACCAGACGCTCCTGTTTTTGCTTTCGCTGGGACTGGGGACTTTCCTGTTGGTGACCATTCTTTCGGCGGGGAAACTTTTGAACGATCGACTGAGCATTCAGCAATCGGATGAGAGCCCAAACCTCTATTTGATCGATGTGCAGCCTGACCAGGTGGCGGGAGTGAAGGAGGTCTTAGAAGCCGATGGTCTCCCAGTGTTGGAGGCCACGCCGATGGTGACGATGCGGATCCAATCGATTCGTGGCGTGGACGTTGGAGACGCGGAGGACGTGCCGCGCTGGGTCGCGAGGCGTGAATTTCGTTCAACTTATCGTGATACCTTGAATTTCACCGAGACGCTGGTCGCGGGCGAACTGGCGACCGAGTGGGTGGATCGGGACGGGGTGGTGCCACTTTCGTTGGAGGAAAAAATCGCCAAGGATTTGAAGGTCGACATCGGCGATGAGATCACGATGGATGTTCAGGGGATTCCGATCCGTACGAAAGTGACAAGTATTCGACGGGTCGACTGGAGTCGTTTTAATCTGAACTTCTTCATGGTCTTCCCGCCGGGAGTGCTGGAGGACGCGCCGGGATTCCATGTCGTGACGACCCGGACGCCGACGCCTACGGCCTCGGGTGACTTGCAGCGGGAGTTGGCCGGGAAGTATGCGAACGTCACGGCAATTGACCTGACGCAGATTCTTGAAGCGGTCCGCGAAATTCTCGGGAAGATCTCGACGGTCATTACCATTTTGGCCGGGTTCACCGTGTTGGCCGGTTTTCCGATCTTGATCGGAACCTTACTGAACGGCCGCGACGTAAGGCTGAAAGAAAGTGTGCTACTTCGAACGCTTGGGGCCTCGGCGAAACAGGTTCGCATCATCCTCGTGATTGAATATGCCGCGCTCGGAATGCTCTCGGCGTTGACCGGTGTGCTGTTAGCGGTCGCGGCAAACGCCGCTTTGGCGACCTTTGTTTTGAAAGCCTCTCCCTGGCCGGATGCGCCGCTCCTTTGGTCCGCCTTTGGAACAGTGACGATGATTGCGGTGCTCGGTGGTCTCGCCCTGAGCCGGGGCGTTTGTCATCATCCACCGTTGGAAATTCTTCGGGGCGGGGGTTGATCAGAAGAAGTGGCTCTTGGATCATTCGTCTTTTTTTCTTCGGCGTCGCAGTTTTCATTTTTGACTTGGAGGATGGTGGCGATTACCTCGGTCCTGAAGTGATTGGCTTACAAGAGGGATCGATAGACTGGCGGCTCATTTTGGCATCGGGATCGCCGAGGCGACGTGACTTGCTGCGGGAGGTGGGTTTGTCGTTTCAAATCAGCTCGCCAGATGTGGCGGAATTCGGGGCCGACGATTTTAAGCCCCGTGAGCTCTGTTTGACGAATGCCCGGTTGAAGTGCTTCGAGGTCGCGAAGGAGAATGCCGACGCGATGGTGATCGGGGCTGACACGGTGGTGGCCCTGGGAGGCAAAGTGTATGGGAAGCCGGTGGATCTCGAGGAAGCGGCTGCGAATTTGCGGGAGCTTCGGGGAAGGGTTCACGAGGTCATGACGGGGGTGGTTTTAGCTCACGGAAAGGTCATTTCGGAATTCGTGGAGATCTCCTACGTGAAGTTCCACGATTTTTCCGATGAGGTGATCGATGAGTATCTCAAGACGGTGCCCGTCCTGGACAAGGCGGGTGGCTACGCCATTCAGGATCATGGCGAGATGCTGGTGGAGCGGTATGAGGGGGATTTTGATAATATTGTGGGACTTCCGGTGGGCTTGGTTCTGGACCAATTAGGGCGAATGGGCTTTCCTTTGCCATCGACGGAGAAATGACAGAGTTGCCTCCCCGCTATCCGCTGATCTTGAATCCCAAGGCGAAGAGCGAAAAAGGGCGTCGGGCCTTGAAATTCATCATGGCCAACGCGACCCGTTTCACGATTTACGCGACGCGGAGCCGGGAGGAGGCCATTGACTTAGTTCAGAAATTTGTCGCTGATGGCGAGGAACTGGTGATTGTGGCGGGAGGTGATGGCACGCTGAACGCGGTGATCGAAGGACTGGCGGGATCGCAAACGGCGCTAGGAGTTTTCCCGACGGGGACGATGAATGTCTTCGCCCGAGAGATGGGGATTCCCTACGATAAGCTCGAGAATGCCATGGAGGTGATCGATGCCGGTCACAGCGAGGAGGTCGACCTTTTCGCGATGAACGGGGCTCCTTTTGTGCAGATGGCGGGCGTGGGTTTTGATGCCCAAGTCATTGAAGAGACGAGCTGGGAGAGTAAAAAGCGGCTGGGCCCGCTAGCGTATCTTTTATCGGTGACCAAGGTTCTCGGGGCGAAGCCGCCGAGGTTGAAGGTGGTGTGCGGTGATGGTCGCGAGATTGAAGGGGTTTGTTTGCTGGTTGGAAATGGAACTTTGTATGGCGGGCAGTTTCCGCTCTTTCGGAAAGCGAACAATTCCGACCAGTTACTCGACGTCGTGATTTTCAAGGAGTCCGGTTACCAGTTTGTGAGGGATTCCCTTCGGGGGTTGGCGAAGGGTGGGATCGATCCGGAATCTCCGGGGGATTCGGTGGAGTATCTTCAGGTGGCCTCGTTGACGGTGAGCTGTGAGGAGACGATGCCCATTGAGATCGATGGTGAGTTTTGGGGGCGATCCAAGGAGGCTGTCTTTGCTCCGACGGGACGGACCTTGCAGGTTTTTGCTCCGCTGGAGCCGAAGGTGAAATGGCGCTATGCCTTATTGAAGATTCTTAATCCGTGGCGACGCTAAGGTTCCGCGGGTGTGATCCGTTAAAACTCCAGCCCTGAATTCGAATGCCCCAGCTGTCGTGAGATCGCTTTCGAGTGAAAATCTATTTGCATCTGCCGGAAATCAGGTGCACCGTTCCGTCAGCTGTGGGGGCGTTCTGGTTTCGACTGGATGCTGGTATCGCTAGTTGCATGTAGAGGTTGATCGGTTGGCCTCTTTAAAAAGCCGTTCAAAAAAAATAATTGCAGACTCTAACGAGCTCGCACTTGCTGCTTAATTGACAGCGACGTCCCAATCCTGACGCCTATTACGGGGCGGGGCGACTACTTAATAGGCTGGCTGCTGAGTCGGGGATCCGGGTAAGGCAGTAAGATTTAACAGGGTCATCGGATTCGTGAACGTGCCGGATGAGGCTCACAGATCCTAAATCAGTAAACATCTGGATAAACATGTAGATGCTTTTGAGAAAGGCATTTAGGACACGGGTTCAATTCCCGTCGCCTCCACCATTACTCTTAATCAAAGGGTTACGACGAATTCCGGTTCATCGTAGCCCTTTTTTATACCCCCAGTTCTACTTGACTCGGTTTTCCGTAATTGGTCGTGAACTCGAAAGGTGATGAATTCTTCGCAGAGGTCAACATCCCGCTCGCCGACCGTGTCACCATCGCCGAGGCCGTTGTCGGGCTCGCTACTGGTGACGCTGACGATCTTCAGTGAAGTAACGCCCACGGCGTCGGAAGCGACGGCGTTCACTCCGATGGTGATCGACGTCACCCCGACCGCATCGGTGGCGGTCGCCGCCGGATACAAAGCGATGGCCCCACCAGGGCCGGTCGCCTCGACCGTGGCGTCGGCCGGCACGGTTAGTGAGGGCGGAGTGGTGTCCTGGATTGTGACGGTGAATGAAGACTCCGCAGTATTGCCGGCCGCGTCGCTGGCCACGAGGCCCACCACCGTGGTATTATCGTGTTTTCACCCGGGTGCACATTTTGCGAGAAAACAGCATCGGCGTTGAGTAGATTAGCCTGTCCCACTGAGTTTCTTGCCTTTCTTGGTAAGCGGGGAAAAGGGATCAAGTTTAGCAAGGAACGCCATGCCAATGCTGAGCGAGGGAGTCCGCTTTATCATGAGAATGGGTGTGTGGCCTGCCATGCTTCGACGGCTGATTTTAAATCACCCCATGGAAACGGCGAGGGTTTTGGGATCGCTTTCGCAATCTCCCATCCTGATCTCAATGCCAAGACCAGCCTTGAGGCCTTGAGTTTGTTTTTAAGAGAGGGTTCAACATTTGGAGCACCCTCCGCGCGCACATTGTCTGACAACGTGAAATGCTTTGCTCGATGATGATGCGATGGCCTTCCGTGGTGTCGTCGATCTCCTCAGGGGGAGTGAAGCGGACGGGGCGGATGGGGGAGTCGCTGCGCCAGCGGTGGTCGCGTTTGCCATTGGCGGAGGGCATCTTGTTCAGACTCGTCCAAAGTTGCTTCCTCGGAGTCTGGCTCGATTCCTTGGGTGAGGGGGGTGAGCTTTGACCGGGGATTGAATCGTTTCCCGGCAGTCTTGGCATGCTTGCTGATGGTCCGGGCAAAGGCCTCGGGGCTGGAGAGGAGACGCTGTTGGAGGTGGGAGAAGACGATCAGGGAGCAGTTTCTGATGTGCTGTTTCTCATTCTTGACCCGTTTACGGAGGAGAAGCTCTGAGGCGATGAGACCCGCTTCGATGGTCTTACCGAGGCCTCCAAGCAGGCCAAGTCTACCGTGGTGCCGTAGGAGGCTGAGCGAGTAGCCTCCACGACGTGGGAACGGGATCTCACGTGAACGATATCACCGGGTTTAGGCGGAGGGACGGTGTGAAGGATAAATGACATTGGGGTGAAGGTGAGACGCCGGATCGAGGTTGCCTCACAGGTGACCCGGCGCGGTCCATTCGGGGGGGCGGTAAAATTGCCTACGAATTATTATTTAATCAGTTAACCTTAGCGATAAGCTCAAATACGAAGTAGTCCCATGACCAACAAAATTATCATTATCATCATTATCCTCTCCGGCATTGCACTGAGACCAGCGGCAGAGGCGGCGACAAATGTCAATCTCGCGCCGGTCGCGGAACCGTCGACCTCTCACGTGTCGCGAGATACTTCACTGGCGGCGCTCCACGACGGGCACGCCCCCAAGGTCTCCCGTGATCGCGGCAAGGGAGCGTACGGCAACTGGCCGTCCAAGGGCACCCAATGGGTCCAATACGACTGGGCGGCCCCTGTCGACACACGAAAGATTGATGTTTTCTGGTGGGCTGATGGTGGCGGAATCGGCGTGCCCAAGGCTTACCGCTTGCTCTATTGGGACGGCAAGCGTTTTGTCCCGGTCCGAAATCCATCGGGACTGGGGGTGGTCACGGACCAGTTCAACACGACCACGTTCGACGAGGTCCACACGTCCAAGCTCCGCCTAGAAATCGACGGCGACAGCGACGGACGGTCCACGGGCATTCTGGAGTGGAAAGTATACAACGAGGGCGAGCTCCCCAACTTCCCGCCCTCCGTCATGGCCGGCCTTGACCGCATCGTGATGAGCGGCCGGAAAACGCCGTTCGCCGGACAGTTGTTGCGGGCGATCTCTACCGACACGACGAAGCTCACCTGGAGCAAGGCCTCGGGCCCGGGCAAGGTCGCCTTCGCCGACGACGCGGCATTGGCTACGACGGCCACGTTCTCAGCGGTGGGAGACTATGTTCTCACGCTGACCGCCCGTAAGGGAAAGATGAGCGATTCATCGACGTTGGCCGTCCGCGTTGTCGCCAGACCGCAACTCGATATCCGTGCTGCGGGCAAAACCGGGGTTCGTATCACCATCCAGCCGCAGGATTCCAAAGACAAGTTTCCCTATACCCCTGCGCTGGTCGAGCAAGACTATCCCAAGGCGGTCATTAGCCTACGCGAACTCGACTCGGCCTTCGAACCGATCAAGGCAAGAGTGGGGCAGATGAATGTGACCATACAGAGCAACCCCTTGTCGGTGCAGGTGACCACCTTGGACAACGAACCCCTGCAGAAGATCACGTTTGCTTCCGATGGCACGATGTCCTTTGTTTTGGATGACCAGCCGGTTCTGGGAATGGGCGAAGGCGGGCCCAAGCAGACGGGGGATTCCTGGCGCACCGACAAGATCGAGCTGGACCGTCGCGGGCGTCTGCATCCCATGACTCCGTGGTACGGAACGGGGACCTATGGCTCCTACAATCCGGTGCCCCTGATGGTTGGCACGGGAGGATGGGGGATGTTCATTCCAACCCCGTGGGGTGCGATCGATCTCAGCGATGCCGAGACGGGCAAGTTCATCCCTGCTGAGCCCATTCCACCGGGCACGGTCGTCAGCCGAGGACAGCAGCGGGAAGGTCGGATCGGCATGCCACGACCCGAGGACTTCATCCCGGGCTCCTACGATGTGTTCGTCTTTGATACACAGGATCCCCCAGCCTTCATGAAAGACATTTCGACCCTCTCCGGCCAAGCTGTGCTGCCGCCGAAGTGGGTGATGGGCTATCAGCAGTCGCACCGCAATCTGAAGGACGAAACGCAGATGCTGGAAATCATCGATACCTTCAGAGAGAAAGAGATTCCTCTCGATAGCGTCTGCTATCTGGGCACTGGGTTCACCCCGAATGGCTGGAACAAGAACCAGCCCTCCTTCGAATTCAATCCCGGCGTGTTCAAACGCGACCCCAAAGAAGTGCTCGCCGATATGCACAAGCGGGAGGTCAAGGTGATGATGCATATGATCCCATGGGATCGTGATCGTCTCGCAACGATCCAAGGAACCATTCCGCCCAAGCCGGGTGAGACACTCGACAACACCCACATTCAAAACTACTGGAATGAGCACAATGCGCTGGTGGATGCCGGGGTGGATGCCTGGTGGCCCGATGAGGGCGACTGGTTCAGCTTCCCTGAGCGCATGAAACGGCACGAACTCTACTACACCGGGCCACTCTCGAAACAACCCAACGTGCGGCCCTGGAGCCTGCATCGCAACGGCTATCTCGGCATCGCCCGGTGGGGCGGTTGGATGTGGCCTGGCGATCCGCTCGCGACGTGGCGCACGCTCCAGACCCATATCGCCATTGGCATCAACCACTCCCTGAGTGTCTCGCCGTTCTGGAACTCCGACATCGGTGCGTTTTATACGACGGATGAATACTCGGCTGAACTGTATGTGCGCTGGGTGCAGTTTGCCGCGTTCAATTCGCTGATGCGGTGCCATGGTCGCGGGTGGGAAAATCGTCTTCCCTGGACATGGGGACTCAGCGAACCCGGTCCGGGTGAAGGAAGCTATGTCCAGCCGAAGTCGGAAATGAACAATCCCACCGTCGAACCGATCGCCAAGAAATACATCGAACTGCGGTATCAGTTGTTGAGCTACAACTACACCTTGACCTGGGAAGCCCGCGAAACCGGTATGCCCATGATGCGGTCGCTGTGGCTGCACTACCCGAAGGACAAGAAGGCTCGGGGAATCGGCGATGAGTATCTCTGGGGCCGCGACATGCTGATTGCCCCGGTCTACGAAAAGGGCGCGACGACCCGAGAAGTCTATCTGCCCGCAGGGAAGTGGTATGACTGGTGGACCGGCGAGCTCGAGATCGGCGGCGGCACCGTGCCGCGCGCCGTGGATCTGGCCACCATGCCGATCTATGTTCGTGCCGGCGCCATCGTGCCGGTCGACCCCATTCGTCAATACACCGGAGAAAAGCTCGATAAGCCCATGACACTCAAGATCTACCAAGGCGCCAATGGCAACTACACGCTCTACGACGACGACGGCAACAGCCTTGATTACCTCCAAGGCGATTCAGTCCAGACACTGATCAAGTGGGACGATGCCGCCAAAACGCTGAGCATCGAGCCGGCCTCAAAGCAGGCGGCCACGCGCACGTTCCAGGTTGAACTTATTCCTGATGGCGGAACCAAAGAGATTCAATACGATGGCCGGTCGCTGGCGCTGAAGTTCTAGGATGAATGATTCACGCTTTGCTTGTCCGGTCGAAACTACAACAAACGAGATCACTATGAAAAATCTGTTCATTTTTTTAACTGTTATTGCCTCTAGTTCTGCGCTGACGGGAAAGCGAATTTTCGGTAAAGCAATATCTCTGTTGTTTGTTTCGGCGGCGTGTGTGGGCGCGGCGGATGTTCCATCGTTTGATCGGGATATACGCCCGATTCTTTCTGATCGCTGTTATGCATGCCACGGGCCGGATGAAAAAAAACCAGTGACGCCAAACAAATCAAACCCGCCCTCGAGCGCCTCATAGAAAAGCAAAACCTCCCCCTCAAAAACGCCTGGGGAGACCGCGGCATCCACAGCCAGGCCAACGCCAAACTGTTAGA
>Ga0209702_10003540_pt1 | contig 24387 bp, 21 predicted proteins | sample FRY01_FD_187210 | JGI IMG/M metagenome (GOLD analysis project Ga0209702, IMG submission 187210) | Freshwater microbial communities from Lake Fryxell liftoff mats and glacier meltwater in Antarctica - FRY-01 (SPAdes) (version 2) | ecosystem: Environmental > Aquatic > Freshwater > Ice > Glacier... | reverse complement strand
AATGCAGCTTGGCAATCACCTCATGCGGCAGTACAAAGGGATAAAAATCTGGCTGCCCCATGCTGCGCGACATCTCATTGAGCAAAGTTGTCAGGCGTGTCCAGTCGTTTAAAAAGTCCAGAAAATTCTGCGCCTCGGGGTGTTCGGGCTGGTACAGCGCATCCAGCGTGAAGGCGGTGAACTCCAGGTGTGCACTGTCAGTGGCCAAGCCCAGACTGACGGCGGTGTCAATCGTATCGCGCATGTGCAGGTAATGCGCCCAGCATTCGGCCCAGTCCTCCCAGGGGTGGGTGCTGGCATAAGCACTGACATGGCGCAGCCACCACCGGGCGGGTGGGCCTTCGGCGTAATTTTTTTGCAGGCAGGCGGCGTAGTCCTGGGTCTCGTCGCCAAACAGCGCGTGAAAGCCATCCATCCAGGCGGTGCCGCGTACCAGTCTGTCCCAGTAGTAGTGGCCAATTTCATGACGAAAGTGACCCAATAGCGTGCGGTACGGCTCGCGCATGGCGCTGCGCACTGCCTCGCGCACGGCATCGTCGGCTTCCTGCAAATTCAATGTGATCAAACCCGCTTTGTGCCCTGTCATCACCGCAGGGCCGCCGTCGGGTGAGCGCAGCAAATCAAACGATATGCCGCGCACCGGGTCTTCTGTCAGCGACGCAACCGGCAAGCGCAGCGCCAGCAAGCTTGAAAACAGGCGCCTTTTGGCCAGCTCAATGCGGCCCCAGAGCACACCGTTGTCCGGGTGCGCGATATCGTTCAGGTCAGGAATCGTACGGTTCAAGCGGCAGGCCTGGCACAGCAACTGGGGGGTCTGGGCATCTCGGGCGCCATTTTCCAGGGGAGCCAAGGGCACCAGCCAATTGCAGGCGGCGGGTGACTCCAGGTTACTGCACCGCGTGTAAGTTTGCGCGGGCGCAGCATCAGGCAGCAAGAGTGGCTGTTCAGCTTGCCACTGCACCCAGGTGTTCGCTGCTGGCCCGGGTGTCAAAGGGATCAGCCTGGCCAGCGCGCTGTCGTAACCGAGCGGCGTACCGCAGGCCAGACATTCGCTGTTTCTGAAGAAAACCGGGTTACCGCAGTGGCAGCGGTAGGCCCTGCCAGCAAGCATAGGCAAGTGGGAGAAATGTTGCACCGGGCTATTATCATGTCAGTACAGATTTAACCCAGTCAGCGAATGACGCATCTCATTGAAGGAAAAACATGCCCACTTATCACGTTGAAATGATGGAAGGTCGCACCCTCGAACAAAAGAAAAAGCTGGTGGCCGAGATCACCCGCGTGAGTGTTGAAATCCTGGGCGGTGTACCCGAGTCGGTGGACATCATCATCACCGACATCAAGCGCGAGAACTGGGCAACAGGCGGCAGATTGTGGTCTGAACCGCGAAGCTGATCCATGTGCCAGTTGCTGGGCATGAACTGCAATGCTCCAACCGATATAACCTTCAGCTTTCGGGGCTTTGCCCAGCGCGGCGGCAACACCGACCACCATGCCGATGGTTGGGGCATTGCTTTTTTTGAGGGTCAGAACGAAGACGACAATGGCGGTAGAGGTCTGCGCCATTTTGTGGATCACCAAAGCGCCTGTTCGTCGCCTGTGGCCGAGTTCATCAGCCGCTACCCCATCAAAAGCCGCAACGTTGTTTCGCACATCCGCAAAGCCACACAGGGCCGGGTGGCGCTGGAAAATTGTCACCCTTTCGTACGCGAGTTGTGGGGCCGCTACTGGGTGTTTGCCCATAACGGTGACTTGCAGGACTTTGCTCCGCGCCTGCATGGCAACTTTAAACCGGTGGGTGCAACCGACAGCGAGCGCGCCTTTTGCTGGATCTTGCAGGAGCTTGCCAAATCCCATGCCGATGTGCCCAGCGTGGCTGAGCTGACGCTCACGCTGCGCGAGCTGGCAGCCCAGATTACGCCGTATGGCACGTTTAATTTTTTGCTCAGCAATGGCCAGGCGTTGTGGGCACATGCGTCGACCAAAGCTGATTCGCAGCGCCTGTATTACGTTGAGCGCAAGCACCCGTTTGCCCATGCAACCTTGAGTGATGAAGATGTCAGCGTTGACTTTGCTGACCACACCAGCCCGAGCGACAAGGTGGCGGTGGTGGTCAGCGCGCCACTAACAACCAATGAAAGCTGGACAGCCTTTGCGCCAGGCGCTTTGCTGGTCTTTGAAGGCGGGGCTTTGCAACGCGCCTAAGCCGGTGTTGAGGCGCGTTGCAAAGCTGCTTCCAGTGCATCGGCAAACATCGCCGCCACGTCGAAGCCGGTCTGGTCAAAAATTTCCTGAAAGCAGGTGGGGCTGGTCACGTTGATCTCGGTCACGCAGTCACCAATCACGTCAATACCGGCCAACAACAGGCCACGCGCTGCCAACACCGGGCCTATCGCGTGTGCGATTTCAAGGTCGCGTTCTGACAGCGGTTGCGCCACACCTTTGCCGCCGACTGCCAGGTTGCCGCGTACTTCAGTGCCCTGCGGAATACGCGCCAGACTGAAGGGCACAGGCTTGCCGCCAATCACCAGAATGCGTTTGTCGCCTTTGGTGATTTCAGGCAAAAACTTTTGTACCATCACGCTTTGTGCGCCGTCCTTGTTCAGCGTTTCAATCATGCTGCCCAGGTTCAAACCGTCTTCTTTCACGCGAAAAATCCCCATGCCGCCCATGCCGTCGAGTGGCTTCAAAATAATGTCTTTGTATTCGGCATGAAAGCGTTGGATGTCGCTGGCATCCCGTGTCACCAGAGTGGGGCCAATGAACTGCGGGAACTCCATGATGGCCAGCTTTTCAGGGTGGTCACGTAGCGCGCGTGGTTTGTTGAAAACTTTCGCCCCTTCGCGTTCAGCTTGCTCCAGCAAGTGCGTGCTGTAGAAAAATTCGCTGTCAAACGGCGGATCTTTGCGCATCACCACCGCATCAAAATCCTTGAGCGCTTGCGGGCGCTCGTTGGGGCGTGACTGCTGCGTTGTGAACCACACATCGGGCGCCCCTGTCAGTTTTATATCCCGCACAAAACCCGTCACACACTCACCGCGCTGCCAGCGAATGTCTTGGGTCTCACACGCGGCCAGCGTGTGGCCGCGTTTTTGCAGCTCGCGCATCATGGCGAAGGTGGTGTCTTTGTAAATCTTGAAGGATTCGAGCGGATCAGCGACGAAAAGAATTTGCATGGATGTTCTCAAGTCTGTTGGGCTTTCAAGTGTTGCGAGTTCTGGCTTGCCTGTATTGTTGTACAAACAGCGCCAGTGCGCCGGCCACGACGCCCCAGAAGGCCGAGCCGATGCCGGCAATCACCACGCCTGACAGGGTGACCAGGAAGGTGATTAACGCCGCCTCGCGGTGTGACTCGTCTTTCACGGCTGCTGCCAAGCCACCACCAATCGTGCCCAGCAGCGCCAGCCCGGCAATCGCGGCCACCAGCTCCTTCGGGAAAGCCGCCAGCAAGCTGGTCACGGCTGCGCCAAACGCGCCAATCACCAGGTAAATTGCCCCGCAACTGACGGCAGCGGTGTAACGCTTGTCAGGATCGGTATGCGCTTCCTTGCCCATCACGATGGCAGCGGTAATCGCGCTCAGGCCAAGTGCAAACGCGCCAAATGGTGCGAGTACCAGCGTCGCCAAACCCGTCAGCGTGATGACTTTGGACAGCGGAATTTTCCCTTCGTAGCCGGTGGCTCGAATCGCCGCCACGCCCGGCAGGTTTTGCGATGCCATCGTGACCACAAACAGGGGAATCGCCAAACTCACCACCGCGCTGAACGAGAACTGCGGCATCACAAACACGGGCAGGGTCAGCGTGAAGCTGACTGCTGACCAAGCCAGCTCGCCGCGCACCGCTGCATAAGCGATTCCTGCAAGCAGCGTGACCACCACGGCGTAGCGCGGTAGGAAACGCCTGCCAACCAGATAAGCGGTCAGCATCAGCAGCACCAGCGGCAAAGCGGTTTGCGCTGCCGTAAAGCCCGACATGCCAAAGCGCACCAGCACGCCGGCCAGTAGCGCTGACGCTATCGCCACCGGGATGCGGTTCATGAGTTTTTCAAACCAGCCGGTCAGCCCGCAAAGCGTGATGAGCGCTGCACTGACCATGAAAGCACCCACCGCCTCGGCCATGCTGAAGCCGCCTGCGACGCCGGCTGTGGCCAGCACCGCTGCACCGGGTGTGGACCAGGCCACCATGACGGGTTTTTTCAAGTACAGCGACGGCAATACCGTACACAGCCCCATGCCAATGCCGAGGGCCCACATCCAGGAAGCAATTTGCGCGGGTGTGGCGTTAAAAGCCTGAGCCGCCTGAAACACGATGGCGACCGAAGACGTGAAGCCGACGAGTACCGCGACGAAGCCGGCTGTGACCGCGCTGGCATTGAGGTGTTTAAAAAATAGCATGCTGCGATTTTGGCAGCGAAAGTCTCACATCTCGATTTTGCTTCCGAGCTCCACGACTGAATTGTTCGGCAGGTTCAAAAAGTCAGCCGCGCCGCTGGCGTTGTGGTGCATTTGGGCAAACAGCTTTTCACGCCACACCGCCATGCCGCCGCCAATGGTCGGCACAACTGTGTCGCGCGATAAAAAGTAGCTGGTGCTCATGACTTCCAGCTCGCAGCCCCGGCCTTTGATTTGCTGCAGGGCCTTGGGCAAATCGCGGTCGTTTTTAAAACCGTAATTAACGATGACCTGCCAGCAGTGGTGGCCCAGCGACTCAACCTCCAGGCGCTTGTTCATGCCAATCCAGGGCACCTCGTGGTTGCGAACCGTGACAAACAGGTTTTGCTCGTGCAGCACCTTGTTGTGTTTAAGATTGTGCAGCAGCGCGTTGGGCACGGTGCCAGGCTCAGCCGTTAAAAACACGGCGGTGCCTTCCACGCGTGCAGGTGGGCTGATGAAAACCGCATCCAGAAAGCTGGGCAACCCAATCGCATCGGTGCGCATTTTCTCGTTCAGAATGCGCCGGCCTTCTTTCCAGGTCATCATCAGCGTGAACACAATGCCGCCAATCGCCAGCGGGAACCAGCCGCCAGCAAATAGCTTCATCATGTTGGACGCCAAAAATGCAAAGTCAACAATGAAAAATACGCCCGTCGCGGCCAGGCACAGTCCCAGCGGGTATTTCCAGCGGTAGCGAATGACGTAAAACGTCAGGATGGTGGTGATCAGCATGTCGGCACACACCGCTATGCCGTAAGCCGCTGCGAGGTTGCTGGACGAACGGAACAAGACCACCGCCAGCACAATCACTGCAAACAGAGTCCAGTTGATGAAAGGCATGTAAATTTGCCCGGTGTCACGCACGCTGGTGTGCAAAATGCGCAGGCGCGGCAAGTAGCCCATTTGAATGGCTTGCTTGGTCACGCTGAAGGCACCCGTGATCAGCGCTTGCGAGGCAATCACCGTGGCCATTGTTGCCAGGCCGATCAGCGGCAACAGCGCCCAGTCCGGCGCCATAAGGTAAAACGGGTTTTTAACGGCTGCGGGGTTGTTCAGCAGCAACGCGCCCTGACCAAAATAGTTGAGCACCAGGCACGGCATGACAATACCGAACCAGGCCAGGCGAATCGGTTTCTTGCCGAAGTGCCCCAGGTCTGCGTACAGTGCTTCAGCGCCTGTCACACACAGCACCACAGCTCCCAAAATAATGAAGGTGGTGCCGGGGTTGGCCCACATGAACATCACAGCGTAGTGCGGGCTGAGGGCTTTAAGAATGCCCGGCTGCGTGATGATTTCCGAAACGCCCAACAGCGCAATGGTTACAAACCAGACCAGTGTGATCGGGCCAAAAAACTTGCCAATGCCAGCCGTGCCTTTTTTCTGCACGGCAAACAGGGCAAATAAAATCGCCAGTGTGATGGGTATCACGCCTTTGGCAAAAGCCGGCGACACCACCTCCAGGCCTTCTACGGCTGACAACACCGAAATCGCCGGGGTGATCACGCCATCGCCGTAAAAAAGCGAGGTGCCAAAGATGCCGACGATGAGCAACACGCGCCGCAGCTTGGGTTTGTCCTTGACGGCGTTTGACGCCAGCGCCAGCATGGCAATCAGCCCGCCCTCGCCGTTGTTGTCAGCCCGCAGCACCAGGGCTACATACTTGATGGACACAATCACCGTCATGGTCCAAAAGAAAATCGACATCAGCCCGTAAACGTTATCGGGCGTGACAGCGAGATGACCGTGGTTGAAAACTTCTTTGACCGCGTACAGGACGCTGGTCCCGATATCGCCGTAAACGACACCGATCGCGCCCAGGGTGAGCACGGCTAGGGATGATTTTTGACTGGACACAAAGACTTCCCGCCTTGGTTGTGCACGGGAACAGGTAGCTTGGGGAACGCTATTTTGCACCGGGAACGGGCAGTCTCGCAGCCTCAAAACTTTGCGCTGCTAACTAACCCCAATTTTGTTGCAATGCAGCAACTGCACCAATGCAGCTCAAAAATACTATTGTTTCAGGAGCATTCAACACCCGTATTGATTGGACTGGAGGCCTAGGACATACCTGGAAATACCTTGAAAACAGGTTTTTCAACCCGTTTTCAGTCGTAAATCTCTGCATTTGGGTCAGTCGCCTCTAATTCATAGCTGGCTGCCAGCATGGCCAGCCGGGCGATCACGCCGTACATGTAAAAGCGGTTTGGGCTGCTGGCGCCTGGCTTCTCACCCGGCTGAGGTAAGCGCCCACTGTCGGCAAATGCCAACGGCACATAGCTGGCACCCGGCGCATTCAGGTTTTCGTCAATGCCCCGGTCGGCGTGGATGCGGTAAAAACCGCCCACCACATACCTGTCCATCATGTACACCACGGGTTCGGCCACGGCCGCGTTGACGCGCTCGTTGGTTTGCACCCCTTCCTGAATGATGATGTCCATGACTGGATCGGTGGGCTGGGTTTTATTGGTTTTGTTTTTGGCGGCCCAGGCGTCCAGGTCTTTGACATCACGCACCGTCATGATGCCCATGCCGCAAGTCCCCTCGCCACTGCCGCTGTTGCATTTGACCAGCACGAACGGCTTTTCATGAATGCCGTACTCCTTGTACGTGCGCTTGATTTTTACCAAAAGCGCATCGACCTGGCTGCTCAGGTTGTCAAGACCCTCGCTGGTCGCCACATTCACCAGGCCGCAGTGCGTGAACATCGGGTTGATCAGCCAGGAGTCCACACCAATCAGTTTGCCAAAGCGCTTGGCCACTTCTTCGTACGCCTTGAAGTGCGTGGCCTTGCTGCGTACCGAGCCGCTGGCGTGCAGCGGCGGTAGCAGGTACTGCTCATTCACATCTTCCAGCATGCCGGGAATACCTGCAGCCAAATCGTTGTTCAGCAAAATCGTGCAGGGGTCAAAGTCTTTCAGGCCCAGGCGGCGGTCGGTGCGCACCAGGGGTTCCAGCGTGATACTCTCGCCCATGGGGAGCTTCAGCGTGGTGGGCGTTTTGATGGTTGGGTCAAGCGAGCCAAAGCTCACATTCAGGCCAGCCTGGTGAAAAATGCGCTTGAGTTGCAGGATATTGGCCAGGTAAAAACTGTTTTGGGTATTTTTGTCGGGTACCACCAGCAGGTTACGCGCTTCCGGGCAAATCTTCTCAATCGCCGCCATCGCGGCCTGCACCGCCAGCGGCAGCATCTCGGAGGTCAGGTTGTTCCAGCCATCGGGGAACAAGTTGGTATCTACCGGGGCCAGCTTGAACCCCGCATTGCGCACATCGACAGCACAGTAAAACGGCGGCGTGTGCTCCATCCATTCCAGCCGAAACCAGCGCTCGATGGCCGGGGTGGAGTCCAAAATGCGCTGCTCAAGCTCATTGATGGGGCCAGTCAAGGCAGTAATCAGGTGCGGAACCATGCGGTGGCTTTCGAGGAGATGTTTTCGTCAGGCGGCATTGCCTGATCATGTGACGATTTTAGGGATGTTGGGGTGGCATGCTGGGCTTACAAGGGGTAACTGCGGCCATGCCCTCAGCTGCGTATTTCGCCGTTTCCCAAAACGACGTATTTCAGCGACGTTAGCCCCTCAATCCCGACGGGCCCGCGGGCATGAAACTTGTCGGTACTGATACCAATCTCGGCCCCCAGGCCAAATTCAAAACCATCGGCGAAGCGGGTGCTGGCGTTCACCATCACGCTGGCTGAATCGACTTCACGCAGAAAGCGCTGGGCATGCTGGTGGTTGTTGGTGATGATGGCGTCGGTGTGGTGGCTGCTGTATTTGTTGATGTGGGCAATGGCCTCGTCGATGCCCTCAACCAGCTTGATGCTGACGATGGGGGCGAGGTACTCTTCGTACCAGTCCTTTTCGGTGGCTGCTTTGATTGCTATTGATTTAGTAGCCGCTTGCGCCAGAATTATTTTGGCTGCAGCCTCATCAGCACGTATTTCTACGCCTTTTTCAGCATAAATTGCAGCGATTTTCGGTAAAAATGCTTCGGCCACGCGGCGCGCTACCAACAGGCCCTCTGCGGCGTTGCAGGGGCTGTATTTTTGGGTTTTGGCGTTGTCGGCCACTTTGACGGCCATGGCGATGTCGCAAGGGTCGTCAACATACACATGGCAGTTGCCGTCCAGGTGCTTGATGACGGGTACTTTGGCATCGCGGCTGATGCGTTCGATCAAACCCTTGCCGCCACGTGGAATGATCACGTCGACATATTGCGGCATGGTGATCAGTTGGCCAACGGCTTCGCGGTTGGTGGTGGGCACCAGCTGCACGGCGTCCGCTGGCAAACCAGCGCTTGTCAAAGCCAGCGCCACCAGCGCCGCCAGCGCCTTGTTTGACTCAATCGCTTCCGAGCCGCCGCGCAGTATGCAGGCGTTGCCGCTTTTAATTGCCAGGCTGGCGGCTTCAATCGTCACATTCGGGCGGCTCTCGTAAATCATGCCGAAGACCCCAATCGGTACGCGCATTTGCCCGACGCGGATGCCGCTGGGTTGCTGCTTCATGCCAATGATTTCGCCAATCACGTCGGGCATCGCGGCCAGTTGCTCGCAGCCGATGGCGGCGGTTTCAATGTCTTTTGGCGTGAGTTTTAGGCGGTCCAGCATCGGGCCTGCCAGGCCTGAAGCTGTGGCGCGGTCAAGGTCTGTTGCGTTGGCGGCTGCCAATGCCGCAGCGTTTTGTCGCAGCAGCGCGGCCAGAGCCAGCAGCGATTTGTTTTTGATGGCACTGGGGGCGCGTGCCATCTGGCTGGAGGCTGTTTTTGCCTTCAAGCCCGTGGTTTGCATGAGTTGCGATATGTTGAGGTCGGTCATAGCCGATATTTTCACACGTACTGTGGCGATACAGGTGCTGCTGGTCGTGGGCACTAACTGCGGCGCTTTTTGACGACAGCAGGTACTTTGATCGCGATATTCATGGTTGCTTTAGCAGCTAGTTTTTTAGATACCGGTTTCTGGGCAAGTGTCGTTCTGGCGATTGTTTTTCTAGCAGCCACCTTTTTGATGGCAAGCTTTTTTGTAACCGGTTTTTTTATAAGAGGCGCTTGGACGGCTCTTATAACTTTTACGGCTGCCTTTTTTGCAGGCGGCGCGTCCGTTGTCTGCGCCATCTCGAGCCCGAAGACATCTGCTAACAGCGAATCGTCCAGCACCTTGGCTGCTTTTGGCGCTTTGCGCGCAGTGACCAAGCCTCCGCCCGCGACTTGAACCAGGTCTTTGGCATCTACATGGCGCAAGGTAAATAGTAGCTCGGGTTGCTGGTCTAGCCGCGCGCCTACACCGTACAGCACGGCAGCCACATGCTTGCACATGCCAGCCCAATCCGGGCAACTACAGTTAAAGCCAATTTCTTTGGGCGTGGGCATCAGGCCATTACCGGGCTCGCAGATGCGCTGCATGATTGCCGTTGAAAGCTTGCCTTGCAAAATTTCAACCAACGATGCGATTGAACCCGCGCTGTCCTGACAAATTGATTTCCACTGCGCTTGTTTGACGGGCTGGACGGTGACGTTGACTTCATACAAAGACGATCCCATCACCTGCGCGTGAACAGCGCCCGCTGTCAGTTGTAAATGAATCACCGAGCCATTACGCACATAGGCCCTGCCACGTGGCAAGCGGTTGGCGTAGTCGCTGTAGGCCTCCAGGTTGTCGCACCAACTTTTTCCCCAGACAGTTTTAGCCACTGCGCCGCGATAGGCCAAGATAGGGGCGTAGCTTTTACCGCTTTTTTTGGCTTTGGCTGCGGCTTTTTCAGCCAGCTTTTGGCGCTCACCAACGGAGACGTAGGGTTTCCATCCGAAGTAACTCATGGGGTTTCTTTCACATGTAAATTAACCAGCCTGTGTAGCATGAATGTCAAGCTTGACCAAGCCCAGTAAATCGGCATCGCTCATCTCGGTTAGCTGTAATTCTGTACCACCCTCCAGCATGTCATCGACCAGTTGCTGCTTGCTTTCAATCAACTGGTCAATGCGGTCTTCAACCGTGCCCTGGCAGACAAATTTATGTACCAGCACATTGCGCTTTTGGCCGATGCGAAAAGCGCGGTCGGTGGCCTGATTTTCGACCGCCGGGTTCCACCAGCGGTCAAAGTGAATGACGTGCGATGCAGCCGTCAGGTTAAGCCCTGCGCCGCCAGCTTTAATCGACAACACAAAGAACGGTGTTTGCTCGTCTTCTTGAAAACGTTTGACCAATTCACGCCGTTTGGCCACCGGCGTGCCGCCATGCAGCACCAGGCCTTCGCGGCCAAAAATACTGCCTAAAAAAGCAGCCAGCGGTGCGGTGGTTTCTCTGAATTGGGTAAACACCAAAACTTTTTCTTGTTTGGCCGCTATCACCTCAACCAGCTCGCGCAGGCGTGCAAATTTGCCGCTGTCGGCCTCGGCCCACGCACCATCGCCCAGCCACTGCGAAGGGTGGTTACAAATTTGTTTGAAGCGCATCAGGTAAGACAACACCAAGCCTTTGCGGGCCATTGCCGATGTGTCGTCAGTCGCTTGTAGTGCGGCTGCCAGCTCTTTCACGGCACGCTCATAAAGCGCGGCCTGGGTGAGGCTTAAATGGCACCAGGCTTTAACCTCTGTTTTGTCGGGCAGGTCGGCAATCACCCGCTTGTCGGTCTTCATGCGCCGCAAAATATAGGGCTGCACCAGGCTGCGCAGCGGGCCAAAGTGTTCTGCCTCGGCCAGACGTTTGGTGAACTGGGTAAACACCTTGCTGCTGCCCAGCAAGCCGGGATGCGTAAAGTCAAAAATTGACCACAAATCAGACAATCGGTTTTCTACCGGTGTGCCAGTCAATGCAATGCGTGATTGGGCTTGCAACTTTTTGACTTGACGGGTTTGCTTGGCCCCCGGGTTTTTAATCGCTTGCGCCTCGTCTATCACCACCAGTCGCCACTGCACTGATTCAAACAAAGGCAAGCGCAGCAACGTGCCGTAGCTGGTGACCACGACATCCCAGTTGACAAGTTGCGCTGCATCAAGCGCCTTGAATTCGTCAACCGGCATAGTCGAAGGGTGTGCCACCAGCACGCGCAAGCTGGGCGCAAAACGCGCCGCTTCTTGCGCCCAGTTTGACAAAAGCGAAGCCGGCACCACCAGCAAACTGGGTTGGTGTTTGGGGGCCTTGGCATTTTCTCTTTTCAGCACCAACAGCAGCGACAGCACCTGAATGGTTTTGCCCAGGCCCATGTCATCGGCCAGGCAGGCACCCAGGCCAAGCTGGGTTAGCAAATACAGCCAGCGTACGCCCGCCTCTTGGTAGGGGCGCAGCGTGGCTTTGAGGGATGCGCCAGGGTGAACACGGGCCAAGCCTTCAGGCTGGCGCAGGCCCTGCAGCGTTTGGGCCAGCCACGGGCCAGCCACCAGCTCAGACCAATCAACATCCTGCGCTGCATCAATCGCCGCTTCGCCATCCAGCGGCGCACCGGCTACCAAGCGCATGGCTTCTAAAAAGGGCATGCCGCCAGCAGCGGCTTTTTGAATCGCCTCAAAGCGCTGCAGCAAGCGCTCAAGGGCTTGCCGATTGACCTCAACCCACTGACCTCGGATGAGCTGCAAACCGTCACCCGCTTTGAGCAACGCCGCCATGTCTGCGGCACTCAGAGGCTCGCCGCCCACCGACATCTGCATATTGAAGTCCAGCAGCGCATCGACACCAACCAGCGAGGGCTGACGAGCGCCTACGCTGCCTTTGATGGCCGGGCGATTGGGTCTGCCAGACTTCCACACACCGGGCATGCGCACCACCACACCTGCGGCTTCGAGCTTGTCAGCATCGCGCAAAAAACCAAAGGCTTGCGCTGCCGTCCAGCGGAGAGGGTGATAAATATCGCCCTCGCTCACCATCGTATTCAACCACTCGCATTGCTCGGCGGCACGCTGCACCGGGATTAGCAATGACAACAACTGGGGCTTGTTTTTAGTACCCGAAAACTCGGCCAAAGCCTGCGATAGCGGCTGGTGTTGCGCCTTGCCTTGGGCCGACAAGCGGGCTGTGTAGGTAGCTAAAAATGCAAATGGATAGTCGGGGTCTTTACGGTTTTCAGCCAGGTTAAAGTGCACACGCCCCACCATGTTCCAGACCGCATGACATGATTTTAAAAATGCCGGCAAACTCAGTGTGGATGTTGTGAGCTCGGCCTGTAGCGCGGCATGCATATCTGCCCACAGCGTGACCAAAACATCAGCGTTAAGGTATTCAGCTCCCTGCATGGGGGGTGCATCTGCAACCCAAACGTGGAGTGTTTCGAGCGCAGGTAATGTAGGCAAAACGATCGGCTCAAGCGCTGCATTGCCAGCCACGTCGGGTAGTGCGCACAGCGCAGTGACATAGCGCACAGCAAAGTCACGCCACCAGCGCCAGGTCGCGGGCAATGCATGGTCAACACAAGTCGCACCCAAGTGCAGCAAGCCATGCCCCGCACCACGAGCAAATGCTTGAGCCAGGTCAGTGGCGGTTTTTTCAGACAGAGGAGGCGCATTAACCTCTGGCAAGGCCAGCAGGCTACCGCGTGGACTCAGGCGCAGAGCCAGCACTGTGCGCGTGAGATCAAGGGAGGGTAGAACTGCTTGCATGGTCGTGTTGATCGTGGGTAAAGGTTCCGGCCTATTACTTGCGTTTCATGCAATTAATCAACGATTTCGCATCTGAGCGGGCTGCGTGCGACCTGGTGCTGCACACTGCTCGCACACCAGGCCTGCCAGCCGGTGCAGTGCCTGCCATCCGCTGGCGGGCCAGTCGGGTTGTTTTAAGCCCTTGACGATGCCGTCTACCTTGTGCGCAGCGCTCAAGAGGTTGGCGAGCGCGGCGTCGGTGATGCCTGGCAGCACCCGCTCGTAGAGCTTTTCCTTGATGCCCCAAACGCGGTTTTCTTTCAAGGCCATCGGCATGGGTCGCCCGGCGGCAATGGCGTCTTTGACGCGCTTCATGCTGCGAATGTCTTCACTGATGGCCCAGTGCACCAGCACTTCTGATTCACCCTCGGCCTGCAGGCCGTCGAGCATACGCGCCACACGCACTGTTTGGCCACCCAGCACCGCTTCAGACAGCTTGAACACGTCGTAACGTGCCACATTTAATACCGCGTTTTCAACCTGCTCAAAGCTTAATATTCCAGATGATGCGCCGCTATCCGCGCTGCCGTACAGCAGGCCGAGTTTTTGAATCTCCTGGTGCGCAGCCAGCAGATTGCCCTCGACCCGGTCCGAGAAAAATTGCAGCGTGCGCTGGCCTTCTTCACCTGCTGCCACGCGCTGGCCCTGGGCTTGCAGGCGCTGCGATAGCCATTGCGGCAAGTTGCTGCGTGAAATCGGCTCAAACTTGACGGTGATGCCGTAACTCTCCAGTGCACCAAACCACGCGCCTTTGGTGGTCATGCTGTCAAGCCGGGGCAGCATGATGAGCGTCAGCGTTGAATCGTCGCCTTTCGCGCGCTCGGCAATTTGCTGCAAGGCTTGCGAGCCGTCTTTGCCGGGCTTGCCGCTGGGGATGCGAACTTCAACGATTTGCTTGTCAGCAAACAAGCTCAGCGAGCCGCCGCTGGCCAGCACCTCGCTCCAGTCAAAGTGCGCGCCCTGCACCGTATGGACGGTACGTTCTGTGTAGCCCTGGCCACGTGCGTGGGCGCGCAAGCTGTCGGCAAACTCTTGCACCAGCAGCGGCTCGTCACCATGCAGCGTGTACAGGCTTTTGATACCGCGCTTTAAATGCTCGCCTAGCTGGTGGGGTGCCAGGTTCATGGTCTGGTGATTACAGTGTGGTGACAGTTGCCAGGCGGCGCATGATTTGCTGAATGATGTCGCTCTGCATTTCGCGGTACAGCAAGCCTTCTTCAGACTCTTTGGCGAGCACGGCAGATTCGTTGAAACTGATGTCGCGCTGCTGCACAATTTCAGTTGCAGGAATCAGGTCAATGCCTTTGGCGCTACGCAGTTTGAACCTGAAGCGGATGCGCAGCTGAAACTCGCGCACTTGCCCGGAGGCGTTCAGAGAGACCACGGTTTTTTCACGCTGGTCTTGCAGCACGTCCAGAATCACATCGGCCTGGTCAATCTGTCGCACATCCGTGATCACCCGCACCCTACCGCCAGATTCCAGCGAGCGCTTCAGCTCGGTACCCAGTGTGGAGCTTTCAGCAAACGGTGAAAACAGTGACTTGAACGCAAAATTGGGCGCCTTGCGCAGCGCAAAGCCGCAACCCGTCACGCCAAGCGTCAGGCTGGTGGCTAGCAGGGTGAGGTAAAAACGGCGTTGCATATGTTTTCCTTTGTGTTCGAACTCAAACAACGATGTTGATGAGTCGGCCCGGCACCACAATCACCTTTTTGGGTGCAGCACCTGCCGCCTGTTTGATAAAGGCTTGGGTGGCCAGCGCAGCGGCTTCGATGGTGGCTTTGTCGGCGGTGGCGCTGACAGTGACTGTGCCACGCAGCTTGCCATTGATCTGCAGCATGAGTTCGATTTCGTCCTGCTGCAAGGCGCTGGCAGCGACTTGCGGCCAGGGAGCGTCGAGCAAATCGCCATGGTCTTTGGCGTAACCTAAATCGACCCACAGCGCATGGGTCAGGTGCGGCGCGCAAGGGTACAGGCAGCGCAGCAAGATACCGAAGCCCTCATGCAGCGCGGCGTTTGAGGCATCATTTTTAAAGTCTTCCAAAGCGTTGAGTAGCTTCATGCTACCTGACACCACGGTGTTGTACTGCATGCGCTGGTAGTCGTAGTCGATTTGCTTCAAGACAGTGTGAATCTCGAACCTCAAAGCCTTAATTTCCTTACTAAATATACCTTTTGACCAATCGATACGGTCGCCAGGAGCTCCTGAATCAGCAGCATTCAATTTGACACCAAAGTTCCATACACGGCGTAAGAAACGGTAACTGCCCTCGACACCTGCATCATTCCACTCCAGCGTAGCCTCTGGCGGGGCGGTGAACATGGTGTACAGGCGTGCAGTGTCGGCGCCGTATTTTTCAATCAGGTCTTGCGGGTCCACGCCATTGTTTTTGCTCTTGCTCATTGTGCCCACGCCCTCGTAGTTCACGGTTAAGCCGTCGGTTTTGCGTTTGGCGGTGGTGACCTTACCGTCAGCAGCGTGGATGTCTTCCACCTCATTCGGCCAGAAATACTCAATGCCGCCTTTGGCGTTTTTGAGCGAGTAAATGTGGTTGAGTACCATGCCCTGCGTGAGCAGCTTGGTAAACGGTTCATCGGCTTTGACCAAACCAATGTCGCGCATGACTTTGGTCCAGAAGCGGGCATACAGCAAATGCAAAATCGCGTGCTCGATGCCGCCTATGTATTGGTCCATCGGCATCCAGTAGTTGGCGCCTTCTGCGACCATCGCCTGATCGTTTTTAGGATCGCAATAGCGCATGTAGTACCAGGAGCTGTCGACGAACGTATCCATCGTATCTGTCTCGCGGCGGCCCGCTTTGCCGCAGATGGGACAAACGACTCCCGAATGGAAAACTTCATGCTTGAGCAGTGGATTACCTGAACCATCGGGTACGCAGTCTTGCGGCAACACCACAGGCAGGTCTTTTTCAGGCACGGGCACTGCGCCGTGTTCAGCGCAATGAATGATGGGAATCGGCGTGCCCCAGTAGCGCTGGCGGCTAACGCCCCAGTCGCGCAAGCGCCAGGTGGTTTTTTTCTCGCCCAGGTTTTTGGCAGACAGCAGCTTCGAAACTTCGTCCACCGCCTCTAAATAAGCCAGCCCGTCGAGAATACCGCTGTTAATACATATCCCACCCTTGAGCCCATTGCGATCATGCCACTGCGTTAAATCGAAGAACTTATCACCGATTTCCGTAAGTAGCTCGCCTGTATGTGCATCACGAATGTCGCGTCCGGAATGACCTGAACTCGAATCTCTGTAAACGTCGACTTTCACCTCATCGGTCCGAGCGACAACAGGTTTGATCTCAATCCCGTACTTCTGAGCAAATTCAAAATCCCGCTCGTCGTGTGCAGGCACGCCCATCACCGCGCCGTCGCCGTAACTCATCAGCACGTAGTTGCCAACCCAGACTTCAACCTGCTCATCACTCAGCGGATGCGTCACAAACAAGCCAGTACGCTCACCCTTTTTCTCTTGCATGGCGAGTTCGGCTTCTGTTGTGCCGCCGGACTTGCAGTCTTCAATGAATGCTGCGAGCTCGGGGTTGCTCAATGCCGCATGCAACGCCAGCGGGTGCTCAGGCGCGACCGCGCAAAACGTTACGCCCATGATGGTGTCTGCTCGGGTGGTGAAGACGTACATGCGGCCAGCGCCAATCAGTTCGCCTGCTTTATTTTTAATGTCATGCGTAAAAGCAAACCGGACGCCCTCGCTTTTGCCAATCCAGTTTTCCTGCATCAGCTTGACGCGCTCGGGCCAGCCGGGCAGGCCGTCTTTGACATGGCCGAGCAGTTCTTCGGCGTAATCCGTAATCTTCAGGTAGTAGCCAGGAATCTCGCGCTTTTCAACCATCGCGCCAGTGCGCCAGCCCTTGCCGTCAATCACCTGTTCGTTGGCCAGCACGGTCATGTCTACCGGGTCCCAGTTCACGACCTGGGTCTTGCGGTACGCAATGCCTTTTTCCAGCATTTTTAAAAACAGCCACTGGTTCCATTTGTAGTAGCTCGCATCGCATGTGGCCACTTCGCGCGTCCAGTCAATCGCCAGGCCGAGCGCCTGCATCTGCTGCTTCATGTAGGCGATGTTGTCGTAGGTCCATTTGGCAGGGGGCACACCGTTTCTCATGGCGGCGTTTTCAGCTGGCAAACCAAACGCGTCCCAGCCCATGGGCATCAGCACGTTATAACCCTTCATGCGCAGGTAACGCGTGAGCATGTCGTTGATGGTGTAGTTGCGCACATGGCCCATGTGCAGCTTGCCGCTGGGGTAAGGCAGCATCGAACAGGCGTAATACTTGCCCAGCGGTTTGTTGGGCGCGTCATGGTTCTCGACGCGGTAGGCGTTGCTGGCAGTCCAATGGGTTTGGGCGGCGGCCTCGATGGCTTTGTGGGCGTAGGACTTGGAAAGTTCGGTAGCTTGCATGGAAAGTAGTTCTGACGCAGAAAATGCCTGGCTAGACAGACAAGGCAGCCAATCGCTGCGGATAACAGATTTTAAATGCTCACCTTGACAGGTCAACGAACGGGTAGTGGAGGCGTGGTTGCAGGCACTGGCGTTGGTGCATCAGCCACAAAACCAATGCGGTTCAAACCGGCTTTTTGCGCAGCGCCCATCACTTCCACCACTTTGCCGTAAGGCACGGCCTCGTCGGCGCGCAGCTGCACTTCGGTGTCCGGGTTTTGCGCAGCGGTTTGACCCAAGCTGGTTTTCAATGCGTCCAGTGTGATGGGCTTGTCGTTTAAAAAAATCAGGCCCGTTTTGTCAACCACCAGAGTCACAAATTTAGGTGCTTCAGAGGCTTTGGCTGCGTCGGTTTTTGGTAAATCGAGCTTGATGGAGCTGGCCATCAGCGGCGCGGTGAGGATGAAAATCACCAACAGCACCAGCATCACATCGACCATCGGCGTGACGTTGATCTCGCTCATCGGCTCAGAGCCTTTGGAGCGTTCAAGCCTGCCGAAACTCATCTGGCAGTTTCCTGAATCAACAGTTCTCGAAGGTCACGGGCAAAGCCTTCCAGATCCGCCTCAATCCGATTGATGTAGCGGCCAAAAATGTTGTACGCCAGCACAGCAGGAATCGCCACCGCCAAACCTGCCGCCGTCATGATGAGGGCTTCGCCGACCGGGCCAGACACCTTGTCGATGGTGATTTGCCCCGCTGATGCGATCGCAATCAGCGCGTGATAAATGCCCCAAACGGTGCCTAGCAAACCCACAAACGGCGCTGTGGAGCCGACGGTTGCCAGCAACACCTGACCGTAGTGCAGCCTTTGTAGAACGCCGTGCAATGCGTCGCGCAGCACCCGCGTGAGCTGTTGTGATTTGTCACCACGTGTGGCCAATGTGTTGCTGGTTTCAATGTTACTGGCGGCGATCAAGGGCGATACCAGTGCTTCGCGGTCAAAAGCAGCAACCTTTTCTGTGGCCTCTTCGATCGACGCCGATTGCCAAAAGGCTGCTGTGCTGCGCGCCACATCACCGACTGCGCGTTTGAAGAGCCAGGCTTTCCACAGTATCACGACCCAACTGGCAATAGACATCGCCAAAAGCACGACTGCCAGGATCACGCTGACTGCACCGCCCTGGGTCACCAAGCTCATAAAGTTCACAAAAGCACCCCCACGCTTGTCACTTCGTGTACTGCGCCGCCCCGCAAGGGGGCTAATTTTTCTGGAGGAGGCTCGTCAAAAAACTGGCCCCCATGTTCGTTCGCTGCGCGTAACTCTCTGCCCCCCAAGGGGGCTAATTTTTCTAGAGGCGGCTCGTCAAAAAATTCCCTCGGTAACGTCAGGCGCCTAAGCATCTTTAGCTCAGGTTCAGCACATCGAACATGTCGAACAAGCCTGCTGGTTTGCCAGCCAAAAAGCGGGCAGCGCGCAAACTGCCCTGTGCGTAGGTGACGCGGCTCGATGACTTGTGGGTAATTTCAATGCGCTCGCCATCACCCAGAAACATCACGTTGTGGTCGCCCACCACATCACCGCCGCGTATGCTGGCAAAGCCAATGCTTGACGGGTCACGTGCACCGGTGATGCCTTCACGCGCGAACACAGCGCATTCTTTCAAGTCGCGGCCCAGCGCAGCGGCAATCACCTCACCCATTTTGAGTGCCGTGCCCGATGGCGCATCCACCTTGTGGCGGTGGTGTGCCTCAATGATTTCAATGTCATAACCTGTGCTCAGGGCTTTGGCCGCCATTTCCAGCAGCCTGAGCGTGACGTTCACGCCCACGCTCATGTTGGGCGCCATGACGATGGCGATGGATTTGCTGGCTTCGGCTATTTCGGTTTTTTCCGTGTCTGAAAACCCGGTCGTGCCAATCACCATTTTGACACCCAGTTCGCGGCACGCAGCCAGGTGCGCCATGCTGCCTTCGGGGCGGGTAAAGTCAATCAGCAGGCTGGCGTTCTTCAAGCCGCGCTGAATGTCAGCATCAATCAATATGCCGCTGGCCTGGCCAGAAAAACCCGCTGCGTCCAGCCCGATGCCAGCGCTGCCTGGCAGGTCGAACGCGCCACTGAGCTGGCAATCAACACTTTGCGCAATCGCCTTTATCAGCATCTGGCCCATACGTCCGCTGGCCCCCGCAACAGCAATCGCGTGCATCTGCGCTGCCATTACGGCCTGGCGCTTTCAAGCGGTGGGTAAGTGGCGGGTGGTGTGCCGGCAGGCGTAGCGGCCGGCGTGTTGCTGGTATTAACAGACGCTGCTGAGGCTGAAGTTTTTTCAGCCGCTTTGAGTTGCTGTTCGGTGGCTTCTAAAACCGGAATCTTGCCGATCTTGCGGCTGTTGGCCAGCGAGGCGATGAACTCGGCGTTGCTGGGCATACTGTCACCCTCAAAACGTTCGAGCTGGTCGCCCTTGAAAAATACCGCATACCTGAAGGATTGCGGCTCAACGCCCTGGCGCTTCAAGGTAAAGACATAGTCCCAACGGTCGGCGTGAAACAGGCTGGACAGCAGCGGCGTACCGAGCACGTCTTTGACCTGCGCGCGCGACATGCCAGCTTTCAGCGACTCTACCTGTTCCTTAAAGACGAAATTGCCTTGAATCACGTCAATCTTGTAAGGCGTGATCCAGTTGGCCGGGTTGGCGACGCTGGCGTTGAAGCTGCCGCAACCCGCAAGCCCCAGAGCGCCCAGACAGGCCAGCGCTGCGAGGCCTGAGCGTTTGATGGAGGTGATGCTGTAACGGTGTTTTGCAGGCATGGTGCGGTCTGTAGCGATATGATGAAACATTGTAGCGGCTGGGTATTTTTGGCAGTTAGGCCACCCTGCTCAAACTTTCGCCGGGGGAAAACACATGAGCAACATCAAAGAACTGAAAAATACCGGTCTCAAGGCGACCCTGCCGCGCCTGAAAATTCTTGAAATTTTTCAGACCGGCAAGCAGCGCCACATGACAGCCGAAGATGTTTTCCGGGTCCTGCTGGAAGACCGCTCTGACGTCGGCCTGGCCACGGTTTACCGCGTGCTGACCCAGTTTGAGCAGGCGGGCCTTTTGAACCGCAGCAACTTTGAGTCTGGCAAGGCGGTGTACGAGCTGAACGAAGGCCAGCACCACGACCACCTGGTGTGCCTGGACTGCGGCAAGGTTGAAGAGTTTTACGATGCTGAAATTGAAAAACGCCAGCACGCGGTAGCCAAAGCCAAGGGTTTCACGATTGCCGATCATTCGCTGTCGATCTACGCCAACTGCAGCAAAGACAAATGCCCCAACCGCACAGCAACCCCTCCGCGCCATTACCACGCTTAAAAACGGCTGTAGCGTAATATTAACGAGCGGAAAGCGCTATTATTTTTTAGCAATCGATCTTCGGAATACTTTCCCTTCAAGCAGGGGCCGTGGAACTGGCCTTGGCCTGTCCTGAGCTTGCAGAAGGGCCATTCCGCAGGCGCAGCGGCCCCTTTACTTCGTGCAAGGGGCAGGGAGATGCCGCAGGCATACGGGGTGAACAACCGTGAGGGCTACTCGCTCTGCTCCATCGCTTTGCGGTGCCGTTCGACGAATTCCTGGTAGGTGTTGATGCCGCGCAACTGCAAAATGGCGTTGCGAACTGCGGCTTCCACCAGCACGGCGATGTTGCGGCCTGCCTCGACCTGAATGATGGCCTTACGCACCGGAATACCCAATACCTCCTGGTTCAGCGGTTCGTACGGGATGCGCTCGTATTCACGCTCCATGGTTTCGCGGCGCACCAGATGCACAATCATTTTCAGGCGCATTTTGCGGCGCACCGCTGTCTCGCCAAAAATGGCTTTGATGTCCAGCAGGCCAATGCCGCGCACTTCGAGCAGGTTTTGCAGCAAGTCTGGACAACGCCCTTCAAGTGTGGTCTGGTTGATGCGGTACAAATCCACCGCGTCGTCTGCCACCAGGCCGTGGCCGCGTGAAATCAACTCCAGCCCAAGCTCGCTTTTGCCCAGCCCTGATTCGCCAGTGATCATCACGCCCAAGCCCAGAATATCCATGAACACGCCGTGCATCGAGGTGCGGTCGGCAAAGTGTTTGGACAGATAGGCGCGCAGCACATCGATGACAAAGGCGGCTGATTCAGGCGTGGCAAATATCGGCAGCCCGGCGCGCTCGCACATGGCCAGCAGCGTATCCGGAGCGGTTTGCCCGTCGGCCACCACCAAAACGGGCGGCTCTAACTTGACGATGCGGGAGATCCGGCGTGCGCAGGCTTCATCACCCGCGTTGAGTAAATAGGTGACTTCGCGTTCGCCCAGAATCTGCACCCGGTAGGGGTGAATGTAGTTGAGGTAGCCGACCAAATCAGCACCTGAGCGGGCTGCGCGAACGGCAATTTCATCAAATCGCCGCTCTGAAGCGCCCAGGCCTGCGACCCATTCCCATTTCAAATTTCCGCGGTGGTCCTCAAATAAAACATCAGCGCTGATCGCGGTGGGTTTCATGGGGGTTAGCGTGTCATGCTGCGGACTGCCAGGAGGCAATCAACTGATGCAGAATGGCTGCATCCGTCGTAGTTTTTAGCTTTTCGCGCAGCGTGCTGTCGCTCAGCAGCTCGGCAATTTCCGACAGGATCTCAAGGTGTTTTTGAGTGGCTGCTTCAGGCACCAGCAAAAAGATCAGCATGGCCACCGCCTGCTCATCAGGGGCGTCAAAACCAATCGGCGTGGCCAATTGAAACACCGCTGCCATCGGCGCTTTGAGTCCTTTGATGCGGCCATGCGGAATAGCGACGCCGTGCCCCAGGCCCGTCGAGCCCAGGCGCTCGCGCGCAAAAAGGCTGTCGGTGATCAGCGCGCGGTTCAGGCCGTGCATGTTTTCAAACAGCAGGCCGGCTTCTTCAAAAGCACGCTTTTTGCTGGTCGCATCAACGCTGACCAGAACCTGGCTGGGGGGCAAAATTTGCGAGAGACGATTCATAAGGCTCGATAAGTCGGCAAATTATGCACTTTAAGCAGCGTTTGAATGCCGTCAAGCCATAAAAAAGCCGCCATCTGTGGGCGGCTTGCGTCAAAGCGATGGGCTTTCAGTCGTTAAGCTGTTCCTGGCGTTTGGCTGCAACATGGCGATGGTCTTTGATTTTGGTTTTATGGCGCGCCACCTGGCGATCCAGTTTGTCGGTCAGTTCATCAACAGCGGCGTACAAATCGGCGTGTGAGCTTTCAGCAAAAATATCGCGCCCCTTGACGTGCACATTGCACTCAGCGCGCTGGCGACTGTCTTTTTCCTTCATGTTGTCGACAGTTAGCAGGACTTTGACATCTACCACCTGGTCAAAGTGGCGGGTAATTCGCTCAAGTTTGCTTGTCACATAGCCGCGCAGTGCGGGAGTGACCTCAAGATGGTGGCCGCTGATCGTCATGTTCATAAAAAGGCTCCTTTTGAAGGAAGGCAAGGGACACAAAAACTGCCTTGGCGGGCAGCAACGAAAACAAGTCAGTTGAAGTTACTATGCGCGCTAAATCGGCCAATTGCAACCTGGCAGCGCACACAAGAATGCAACTTTTTGCGTTAATTCGCGCATATTTGCAAGGTTCCAGCGGCGCGGCAATTGCCAGCGACTTGGTGTTTGAGCCGGGTTTTGCCCAAGTCATGACCGCCTTGGGCGTACCTGATGCTTCTCCGCGGAAAACCGAACGGCTGGCATTTTTTGACCTGAAACTGCCATAATCAGGCCATCTTCACTACGGAGAAATCCTTGGAAACCAGCAGTACCAGCTAGCTTTCAGCACCGCAGACTGATGTTGTCGGGGTGTTGCAGGCATAGCACCTTCACCCTCTTTTTATTCAGACTCGGCAGCTATACAAGCCGGGTCGTGAAACAACAGGCTATCAGTCATGCTCAATATTTTTACGCTCGCCAACGGACGGCTATTTCAGGAAGAGATCGAGTCGCTCGAAGAATTGTCAAAGTTTCAGCCCATCTGGGTGGACCTTGAATCCCCCACTCTGGAGGAAAAACGCTGGATCAAACAGTACTATGGCCTGTCGATTCCTGAAGACGCGATGGACGAGGACATTGAAGAGTCGGCCCGGTTTTACGAGGAAGACAACGGCGAACTGCATATCCGGTCTGACTTTTTGATTGCCGACGATGCTGAGCCACGCACGGTACGCGTGGCTTTTATTTTGAACCTGGTCAACGACGACCTCAAAAGCAAGGGCGTGCTGTTTTCCATCCACGATGAAGACGTGCCGGTGTTCAGACTCTTGCGGATGCGGGCACGCCGCGCGCCGGGGCTGATTGAAGATGCCAAGGAAGTGCTGCTCAAGTTGTTTGATGCTGACGCAGAATATTCAGCCGACACCCTGGAGGGCATTTACGTCGAACTGGAAAAAGTCAGCGCCAAGGTGTTGTCAGGCGACGTGACCGACGTGCTGGCAGGCGAGGTGCTGGGCGCGATTGCGCGTCACGAGGACTTGAATGGCCGCATCCGCCGCAACATGATGGACACGCGCCGCGCCGTTAGCTTCATGATGCGTAGCAAAATGTTAAATAGCGAGCAGTTTGAAGAGGCCAGGCAAATCTTGCGCGACATTGACTCGCTGGACTCGCACACTGCGTTTTTATTCGACAAAATCAACTTTTTGATGGACGCGACTGTCGGTTTCATCAACATCAACCAGAACAAGATCATCAAACTGTTCTCAGTGGCCAGCGTGGCGCTGCTGCCGCCAACGCTGGTGGCCAGCAGCTACGGTATGAACTTTGAATTCATGCCCGAACTGAAATGGGCGCTGGGCTACCCGATGGCGCTGGGGCTGATGGTGGTGAGCGCTTTGGTACCGATGTGGTACTTCAGAAAGCGCGGCTGGCTGAAATAGGGCTGGAAAAGGGTAGTGCAACATTCTTT